>ENA-OOJM01000011-OOJM01000011.1-human-skin-metagenome-genome-assembly--contig:-NODE-11-length-84924-cov-7.666910_pt1 | contig 84924 bp, 71 predicted proteins | sample MGYA00248875_ERZ500988 | MGnify/ENA primary metagenome ERZ500988 (study PRJEB25958, sample SAMN03398507) | human skin metagenome | study: EMG produced TPA metagenomics assembly of the Human Skin... | reverse complement strand
AAAAATCTGATTTTTTATGCAGCGGAGAATTAGCGAGGTCGTATGGAGTGGAAATAAGAAAATCCTAGAGCTTTTCAACGACAACACATGCCACTCATGGGGCCAATAAGCGGGGTAGTATGCAGAGGCTTTTGTGTGCACGTGGCATGCAGGAACAAGGGCAGATCATGACTATATTCGTTTTGCTCGCTATGGACGTAAACCCGACTTTATGCGATTCGTTGTTGCCCTAGTGAGTGATGGCGAAATAATGGCGTGATACTATATTAGGCATCATTAGGCTCGTGAAGCGGTTTTGTGCCAGTGTCTTGGGCGCGGACGCACTCAAAGTCTTCGGACGCCCTCGGAGTTTGGTGCGCCGTGTAGGGTCCGAGTGAAGCTAGCAGCTGGAGTTAGAAGAGGATGTACACACCTGCTGCACTTTTTGGGCCTGTTCAAGTCGTTCTTCAGAAGCATTGGCGGGCCAAGCTGGCGCTATTTCAGCAGCCTCCCCCTCTGGAAGAGGTGCGGGATCCTGTTGGTTAGCGATGGCTCGTGCCTCAGCGGCCGCCTTGGCTTCACTGCGCGTGCGTGCATCGTTGACGAGCGACACGGTCGACAAGTCCCAAGCGAACTTAAGCTGGAGCTTGCCACCTAGGAACTCGGTGTCCTGACAGGTATCATGCGCCTGCATACAAGCTCGACTGTCCCAATACTCAATAAATCGAGTGTGTGATTGCCCCTTGTATGTACGAATAGCACGAATATCACCGAATGGCTCAAAGTGGGCTCGGATCACCTCATCTGACACAGGATCCGTTGCGTCGTGCACAATGACGAACAATGTTCCCTGATTCTTATCGCGATCACAATGCTGTTCCTGATCCTCATCCTTGGGCAAACTGAAGTGCACGTCGAGCGCGCGGCCGACCAATACCTTTTTATTCATCTCGGCGCGCGCGCGCTCAGCGGCGCGTGTATCATAGTATGTAACAAAAAGCATGCCTCGGCGCTGAATTAGATCAAACCATGTTCGAATCTCTCCATAGGAGGCAAACTCGGCACGCAATGCGTTGACATTGACTTCAAATGCCACATTCCGTACAAATAGCGTGCGACACGGCTTACTATCCTCAGGCCGCTCAGCCTCAGGATCTGGTTGATATATACTGCGCGTAAATCGCGGTCGCTGACTCTTTCGTTCTGCACGCCTCGCACCGCCGCCACCGCGTGCTGCGTAGGTTGAAAACATAGTGTCCCATGGCGCAGGCTGCGGTGGAAGTGCGGCGTTGGGCATGCCGTACCACATTTGGGGCATAGCGTAAGGCATGGGCATCATCGGAAACGGCGCGCCCCATGGCGGAAGTGGGGCACCTGACATACTAAGTCTCTCGCCATAGGACAAGGGATAGGGCATGTGGGCTTGCCTGCCGCGTCCTCCTCGACCACGACCCCGAGAGAAGCGCCTACTTTCGCGATAGGGACCCTTTCCACCTTTTTCATATCCGCCATACGGATGCTGGCGTGGCATAACTCTACCCTTTTAACTGACCAACGCGGTGCAAACTAGCGCGGTCTGTCTGTGCGAAGCCACCCAGGGGAGGGAAATCAGGCGCGAGTGGCAGATTTCAGCCACGCGAATGTGCAACAGCGGGGAAATAAGCCTTGGGAAGCTTAGTCCCCAACGCCCACACCTTGGCTTCGAGTACCGCAGGGTATGAGTGGCGTCGTGAGCTTCAAGCTCGTCCTGCTGGGCGAGTCGTCGGTCGGTAAGTCGAGCATTGCGCTTCGATTTGTCAAAGACCAATTTGAAGATTACCGCGAAAGCACGATTGGTGCTGCCTTTCTTACGCAGACGGTAAGTCGGGACGATGGCACGACCGTTAAGCTAGAGATCTGGGACACCGCTGGCCAAGAACGCTACAAGTCCCTTGCACCTATGTACTACCGAAATGCCCACTGTGCGCTCGTTGTCTATGATATCACAGAACAGGACTCATTTGAAAATGCCAAGAGCTGGATTCGTGAACTGCAGCGTCATGCCGATGCCAACATAACGATCGCTCTCGTGGGAAACAAGCTGGACTTGGCCGACACGCGCCGGGCTGTGCCAGAAGAGGAGGGCCAAAAGTACGCTGAAGCGGAGGGCCTCATGTTCATGGAGGCGTCGGCCAAGACGCCGACCAACGTGACGGAGCTGTTTACCGCCGTTGCGAACAAACTGCCGCTCGACCGCGGCATTGGTGCCAAGCGACCCGAGGCGCCTGCCGGTGGTGCACGCCCCAACGCTCCCGTCCAGCTGGGTGCGCAGTCACGGCCTACGAACCAGGATGCGTGTACTTGTTGATGTCATGAATATCTAGTACAGTGTAAAACCAATGAGCACGTTGTCTATCAGGCGTGCAGCGGGCTTTGGGTCCTGAGCGCGGTTGTAGACATACATGGCCCCGCTCAAGATGACCTCATCACCAGTGGCGTTGCCCGGTGCTAGCTGCACTAGTGTCTCGGGATCGTTGAGGGATACATAGTCCAACTCGATGCGCGCATGCGAAGGTGTTGCCCGCTCGATGTGCGAACGCACAGCATCCAGCGTACGTGCCACTCGGTCGGCAGGTGGCACGCCCTGGGCCTGAAGATTGGACCATGTTTGGCTGCCCAATAGCAGGCCAGCATACAGCACGGGCGCTCCTTGTCGACCATGCTCATCGAGATACTTGTTCCGACTACTCAGGGCGAGCCCGTCGTTTGGATCGCGCGCTGTCGGCATTACGCGCACGTTCTTAGATCCGTGGGGGAATGTGAATAGTAAATCATCCACGAGGCGGCGGATCACGATGGACTGTTGGATATCCTTTTGTCCAAAGTAGGCCCGGTCAGGAAGAACAATATTGAAGAGCTTAGTGACGACAGTGGCGACGCCGCGGAAGAACGTGGGACGTGTCTGACCTTCCATCTGGTGTGAGAGTCCTTGGATTTCGACAAAGGCGCCGACCTGGTCAGGAACATGCTGCGTAATGCCAAACGGGTACATGTCGTTGACCTGCGGGAGCAGCGCCACCATGCGCCCCTCCCTTTGTGCGTCCGTCGCGCGCGTACCCAGTTTTTCTAAATCGCTCTGAATGGTTCGTGGGTACGTCGACAGGTCCTCATGCGGGGCAAACTGTGCAGGGTTGACAAAGATCGAAACGACCGTATAGTCATTCTCGCGCAGCGAGGCATCGACCAACTGCAAGTGACCTTCGTGCAGCGCGCCCATCGTCGGCACAAAGCCGACCGATTCGCCCTTGTGCATGATCGTTTGACGCCACACACGGTACGGCGCCACACTCTCAAACACGCGCACCGGCGTCGCGGCCCAGTGGGCCGACATGCGATCTGACATGGCTGACGACAACGAAACTCCACTTGCTTCTTTCATGGGCACCGAAGCAGTCTATGATCCCTTTGAGGGCGTGCGTGGCTTCCGGTACTCGGGTGATGTGCGTGCTGCGTATCCATTGAGCCCCAAAACCAAGATGCCCGCACATATCCGCCGCCCTAACTATGGACGTGAGGCCGTACGTACGCCAGGCTGACACCCAGCTCTTCCCCTCGCGCAGGATCCGCGTGAATAATGAAGAAGAGCAAGCAGGTGTGCGAACCGCCGCCAAGGTACGTACGTCCAGCTGCTGAGACCAGCTCGCACGCGAATCCCTCGACCTGATTGCCGCCATGGTTCGACCTGGCATCACGACAGATCAGCTTGACGAGGCTCTCGTGCAGGCTGCGACCGAGCGCAAGTGCTACCCCAGTCCGCTGGGATACCACGGCTACCCGAAGAGTGTGTGCACGTCAGTCAACGAGGTCATCTGCCACGGTATCCCCGACCAGCGTCCCCTCCGTGATGGCGATATTATTAATTTGGATGTGACCTTGTACCACAATGGCTTTCATGGCGACCTGAATGCCACGTACCCTGTCGGGGACAAGGCTCGTTCGAGTGAGTCACTGATGCGGCTGATTCGCACGGCGCGCGAGTGTCTCGATGCTGCGATTGCGATTTGTGGGCCTGGCATGCCGTATGCAGAGATTGGCCGGGTCATTCAGCCGATCGCAGAGGCCAACGGATGCTGTGTCGTCAAAGGCTATACGGGCCACGGCATCGGACGTGTATTCCACGGGCCGCCGCCTATTTATCACCATCCTACGAAAAAGGTACGTGTTCGGGCACTCACAAATAGTCGTACGGGATCATGCAGCCAGGACATGTGCGTACAGCGTCACTGACCCCCAGATCTTTACGTACGCATACACGCCACTAACGCCAGCATCGAGCCCATGCTTAATCTCGGCACAGAGTGGCGTGATCTCGAGTGGCCAGACCGGTGGACAGTCGCGACCGTGGATGGCGCACCCTCCGCCGCAGCCGAGGAAACGCTCCTCATTACGCCGACCGGCGTCGAGATTCTTACCGCCCAAGGCGGCGCCCGGACGCTCGACACGACCGAGGCGCGCCAGCGCTACTGGGACGCCCAGGTGGTCCCGTAGTCACGTGATAGTGTATCCGGCCGTAGCCGACCCAAAAAAGCAAGCGGGCAACGCCATCGGGTTCCTCACCACATTGATTCAAGGTAGGCACAACGAGCTAGGCTCACACTCCAGATGTCTGTCGTTCCTCCCATCAAGGGCATGATGCGCACGCGCTTCTACAAGACTCTCACGTTCTCTTTCGCCTTCGGCTCCTCTTTTGCCTGGGCCTTCTGGTACTTTTACCACGTGCCTCGCGTCCAGATCCGTACGTACCATTCGGGTGGTCCTGACTAACCTGCAGGTGATGCATACTACGCCAAGATCAACGCGAACAAGGAGTAAGCGTATAGATGTGTATCTCTACAAAATGTCTCTCCACTACTTACCAACACTCTTCCTGCCAGCGCCGCTCGGCCTCGAGCTTGGCGAGGTAGCGCTCGGCCTGCTCTGTGCTCATATGTCCGTGTTCACAAAACACATCCACGGCTGCCTGCCGCACCTGCTGGGGCATTTTGCCTGATGTGCCACACAGGTAGACGATGCCGCGGCGTGGGCCCAGTATATCCCACACTCGTGCGCCCCATTCACGCAGGCGATCTTGTACATAGATCTTGTGCGGCTGATCTCGACTTGCTGCAACGATCCACGTCAGGTGGGCGTGCGGCGTCGCAGCCCATGCCTCCCATTCAGCCGCGTACAGGCAGTCTTTCGCGCGGTAGCGGCATCCTGTAAAGACGAGCGTCTCACCCACGACGGCATCGCTTTTGCTGAGCCGCTCACGTAGGAGGGAGCGTAGAGGCGCCATGCCTGTACCAGGCCCTATAGCAATGATGGGTGTGGAGCTTTGGGCAGGGGGCAGCAACGTACCGGGCTGGATGCGTACAGGGATGCGGGTACCATGCTCGAGGCGGGCGAGCCACGAGGAGGCGATGCCTTCGCGAGGCTTTTGGATGCGTGTTTTGTACTTGACTACAGCCACAAGGAGCTGCAGCGTGTCCGGATACGTGGTCGGATCGCTTGCCAGGCTGTACTGCCGCGCCCGCATTAAGGGAAAGAGTTCCATCGCGTACGATGGAGGAATCTTTACGCTCTTAAACTCAGCTAGTACTTCTGCCATCGAGCGACGGACTCTCTGGGCGTATTCGTACATGTCATCGGTACCTTCGCCAGGCTGCAAAAACTCGACGAGTTTTTCGTGCTCGCGGTGGTCTGATGGCGAGAAGTGCCGAATCAAATCAAAAAAGGAGCGGCGCGGCACAGAAAAGGGATCGAGGTGCACCGTGAGAAGACGCCGCAATGTAAGTGAGCCTTGTTGCATGTCGTGCCATATTGCGGGTGGCCAAGGGCGATGTGGATCGTTCTTGGTCAGACAAAGCATCTTGTCAGCTACCGATGTCCAACCAAGTCGTTGGAGTAGAGCCTCAACGTCCTCAGGCTTGTTTTCCGGGACCAGACATACGACATCTCCAGCACGATATGAGGACGCCGTGGCCCTGTTCAGAGCTAAGTCGATACACCGCACATCTTGGAAGTGTTCTTGATGCGTGACGCGCTCATTCCGTACAACAGTGGCCATATGAGCACCATCGATGAACGGAATCGAGGGCTTCGCCATGTCGCTGGAGACGTGCACATGAACTCTTGGAGGCATGAGAACATCAGGAGAGATGGGCTTGCACGAAGGCTCACACAAATCGGCGCGAAGATGCCGCACAAATGTATCGAGCCACGGCAGGACACCGCCATCGATGCCAAGCTCATGTTGGTCATCTGCTTCGCCATTCTCAAACCACTCAGACGCACCGAGATCCAGGAGTCGTTTGTGCAACATATGTGACGCCCAGCAATAGCGCGCATACGTTGAGTCACCGAGACCAAAGGTCGTAAACGTGAGATCAGAAAGGATATCAGGCGGTAGTCCCTGTCGTAGAAGAAACCGCCATAGTGGGCGTACGCTCACAGGAAACTCGCCCTGCCCTGTCGTCGACACGACAAAGATGACATGAGACTCACAAATCAGTTCAGTCCGATCATAGTCAGCGAGGTTGTAGATGCGCGTGGGCACATGGTGCCGCTGCGCCACATCCACTATACGATACGCCACGTCTTCAGCATTGCCCGTCTCGGTCCCATACAGGATAGTGAGGACAGCTACCCCATCGTCGTCGCTCATAGAGAAAGGGATTCGTCTACTCAAATGTGTGGAGGAGTCAGATGGCTGGTCCATGACACTCTCTGTCTACTTGAGCATCTTACCGTCGGCCCACGACTTGCCGTCAATCACGGCTTCCCAGGCAAGCATGTCCTCGAAGAACTTCTTGTCCTCGGGCTTCTCGAGGTCGAGCGGCGTCACAGCGTAGCTCTCCAGATCAGGAGCCACGCTGAGCACGGGCTCGTACTCCTTGCCACGGAGAATAATCACACCTGAAATCAGGTTGTTGCCGTTCTCACCGAACACACCGGCCGTGCCCATGACGTACTTGCGGCTGGCTTCAAGACGGTTGAAGAAACCACCGATCTGGTTGTTGCTCATAAAGATCTGAGTGAGCTCATCGTTGTACTTGAAGTCAAAGCGCCAGATACTGTAGCCGTCCTTGTCGTAGTGCTCGTAGAACCACGGCAGCGCCTTGGAGCGAGTGTCCTCGTTCGTGTACACACGCTTCCACTCCTCAAGCACAAAGGATGACTTGGGCAGCTCGTCCAGGGGGTTCTTGGGCTTCTCCTGCTTGGCAGGCTGAGCAGCGGCGGCAGCGGGAGCAGGAGCAGCGGCTTCCTTCTTAGGCTTCTCCTCCTTCTTCGGAGGCACGAACTTGGCGTTCTCCTTCGCAAACTCCGCGTTTACAGGGATGATACCGTCCAGCGCCTTTTGGTTCACGACCGTGTTGTAGTAGCGAAGCACGTTGGTGTACTTGCCACGAGCCTGCGGACCAAGGAAGCGGACAAAGAGGTCGTAGAGCTCTACAGCCACGGCGATGTCAGCAGCCGTGAGGCGGTGACCCACCAAAAACGTGTGCTTCACGAGGTAGTTGTCGAGGTACGTCAGGCCTTTTTCAAGACGAGCCCAGCAGAATTGTTCAATCGACTTGCTGTACTGCAAAAGATTGTTGAAGATGTAGAAAAGCTGGACAGCGTTTCCAAAGAGCATTTCATCCGTAAAGTTGATCCACTGGTCTACGTGGGCCTCCGACTTGGCATCGGTGCCGAACAGGTGGTTGTTGTCCGAGATCTTGGCGACTGTACGGTTAGCTGTGTTCATACCAGCTGGCGTGGATGATGGATCAGTTACTTGTACCACAACGTGCTTAGGCGCACTACCCTCGACACATGTCATTAAGCCAGGGATAACTGAAAATTTCGCCATCTTGTGCCATCATCCAGCCGCGTGTTGTGTACGTACCATAGCGAAGAATAGCGCGGGACTCAGTCAGCAAGAAGTTGTCGGGGCCCTCGAAGGCTGGCACCTGGCCGAGAGGGAACTTGCTCGTGAACTCGGGCTTGTAGGAGTCCTTCACAGCAGCCGTCTCAACGACCTCGAGGTTCAGACCGTTCACCTTGGCGGCAGCGCGAATGCGGAGCACCTTGGGCGCGAGCGAAGTGCCATACAGCTTGCCGATGCTGGCCATGTTGTGTAGGGAAAGGGAGGAAGAGCAATTGGGCCACGTCCCGTCATTTTCTACAGGAAAATTCCACCCTGTCTTTTTCGCCAGCCAGCAGGTCAACCACGTGCGTCCAAGGCAGAGGGGTATGGTACTCATGTCAGCCACGCCCATCAGAGACTGTCTCTCTACATAATATGACTCGTTTTCATCTACGCTGCTGTTACGGAGGAACATAGGGCTAAGAGCAACAGATATGAGTCCTCCTGAGTCATACTTCACGTGCATCACGACGGTGAGGATGACAGTCCCTCCCAGCGCATACTCACGTAGACGGCCATAGAAACTAGCCTCACGCGATGGAGCTGCGTAGTCTGCATGGGTTTCTAGAGCACCGTCGTGGGGCGCTCGTTGATCCTGGAGTTCGTCATGGTGCCACGTGGTTTTACGCCGTGGCCACGCACGCCTGTGATCGGACGCGCCAATTTCTCCCATCCACACTCATGTCGCGTAGGTACGACTCAAGGACAACGACCTTCTCGCCAGAAGGTCGTCTGTATCAAGTCGAGTATGCGATGGAAGCCATTTCACACGCTGGTACGGTGCTGGGCATTCTGGCCCGGGATGGTGTCGTGTTGGCAGCTGAAAAGAAGGTGACGAGCAAGCTGCTCGAGCAGGACAAGAGCAGCGAGAAAATCTTTCAACTGAGTGAGAATGTGCTTGCTGGAGTGGCTGGTATGACAGCCGATGCAAACTCGCTCGTTAACTATGCACGCAATGCGGCGCAAAAGTACCTTCTCTCGTATGACGATAACATTCCCGTGGAACAACTCGTGCAGCGACTGTGTGACTTGAAGCAAGGCTACACACAGTTCGGTGGTTTGCGTCCATTTGGCGTGTCGCTCCTGTATGCAGGCTTTGATGCGCACCACGGATTCCAGCTGTACCAGTCTGATCCATCTGGCAATTACTCAGGCTGGAAGGCAACATGCATTGGCATGAATAACGGCACGGCCACGAGTCTGCTCAAGCAGGAATACAAGGACGACATGGACGTCAAGCAGGCCCTGGGGCTTGCCGCGCGCGTTCTCAGCAAGACGATGGACACGACATCGATGGAAAGCGACAAGCTGGAATTTGCTGTGCTGAAGCGCCACGAGCGGACGCAAGAGCCACAGCCCTATATCCTCGAACCCAGCGACATTGATCGCGTGCTGCAGCTTCATAATCTGGCCAAGGTGCCAGAGGACGCATCATCCATGGCCGTAGATGCATAGATACTATGAATACATGACTACCGATGCGCACCGGGTGGCCGAGCGCCAGGTGGTGCCCTGCCACGCCGTGCTTGTGCCCGCATGATGGTGGCACGTCCGCGGGCGCTGCCGATACCGCGTCCCTTCATCGCATTCGGACCGACACGCTTGAACATAGGGGCCTGTTGCAGCATATCGGGGACGACCATGAATCGCACCATGTTACCCCGGATATACACACTATCCAGGTGCGTCTGCTTGCCATCGCGTGCGGTGACGGCGATGTCCTTCATCGAGATATTAAAATTGTCTTCGGCATCGAATAGACGGCCACGGTACGTGACGCCGCCCTTGAGCTCAATCGTGATCGTGTGCCCCACGGCCTCGTGCAGCAGCTTGACGGGAATGCCGACCGTGCCCATGGCTGCTGGGTCTGGCCGAGCGTCGCAGCCTCGGCGTGCGAGGAGGAGGAATATGTCACGTGATATGAAAAGAAGATTCGTCGCGCGCGTGTAAACATGTCGGGCTAGTGGAGGTTTGTCCAGGCGGCCTGGCACGCGGGACAGCGCCCGGCGCCCTCTTTCCGCCATCGACGTACACACACTGTCCCAACGATCCGTGCGCGTGGATCGTGATTGTTTGTGTATTTTTTTCAACCTAGTTTTTGAGTGATCATGCCGAAGAAGCCCACCCAAAAAGCAACGCCCACAACCACGAGGCGCACAAAGGCCAAGAAGGACCCTGCAGCCCCGAAGCGTCCGCTGAGTGCCTACATGTTCTTCAGCCAAGACTGGCGTGAGCGCGTCAAGGCCGAGAACCCAGATGCAGGTTTCGGAGATGTGGGTCGTTTGCTTGGAACTAAGTGGAAAGAAATGAGCGAAGACGAGAAGAAACCCTACATTGAGATGGCCAACAAGGACAAGGAGCGTGCCGAGACGGAAAAGGCCGCGTATGCCAACAAGGCTTAGTCTGTACTCACACCTCATGTTCCCTCGCTTTGCGCATGGTCGTGCCGCGCATGTAGTTGACTGTGCACACGCACGGCACAGCACGCCCTGTACTTTGATCCTAATGCAACTTTTTTTACACTATCGCGCAATGCTGTACTTTATGTGTAGGTCATGCAAATATACTTTGAAGCACATCCATACTTTTTTCGTACACAGTGAACACAATGCCGCCACTGAGCATCAGACGCGCTAAGCGTGGCGTGGCGCCGCGCCAGAATGCAAGAACGCCTTCGTGGCGCAGCACCTTGGCCATGCAGTCGAATGTGCCTTTGTATTGCTCGCGGCCATGCAGTGTCTGTAGGCGCGTCTTGACGACGTCGAGAGGCATGGTTGCATACACGGTCACAATGCCCGCGACCGCGCCAATACCGAATGTGACACCACTCGGTAGTGGCTGACCGGGACGTGACGAGCCCTGCACAAAGTTGCGCAGCGTCGAGTACGTGCCGAAGCGCACCGCACTGTTCGCTCCCTGACGCAGCATCACTGGCACCAAGCCACGGTAGATGCCGAGAATGCCCTCGTCACGCACAATGGCGATCGAACCGCGCACAAGGCTCTGTGGGTACCTGGGTGTCTCGCTCTTGGCATCGTCAATCAGCTTGGTCTTGATCGTCTCAGAGGGCGTAACGGCAAAAATCGCTTCCATCATACCAGCACCGAGACCGGCGAGCAAACTGCGGGGCGCTGTTAGCTTGCCATGCTCGTCCTTGAGCATGGACTTGAAATGATCATACGAAAGGAAACGCACACCCGCTTTGAGTGCATTGCCCGCCACAAGCGCACCACATCCACTATACAAACCACGTACACCGTACTTCGCAATAGTGTCGCGCGCAATGACAATCGGATTCGGCGGCTTGGCCCCAGCCTTGGTCGTGAACTGTGCCACGGTCTTGGTATATTCGATCGGGTACGTCGCAAAGCCTTCAATGGCTCCCGCAAATGTGCCCGATCCGAGTGAGAAGAGTGGATGCACCTTGGATGGTGCCGCTCTGTCCTGCCGTGCCGCTGCCATGAATCGAGTCGTGGGGACAGACCCAAAGACGTCGTGCGAAGCGAGCGTTGGGCACACACACCTCCATTATGAACCAGGTCGCTACTCGGCTACCATGTGATGTGTACGAAGCACTTTTTGCGCCATATCGACGGTTTCCTGCGTCGAGCGTGCATGCAAGTTGGTCTTATTTTGCAGTGCGCGCCGCTCAGGGCGTCGAGTGCGCTGCGTGATAAGGTCCCAGTACGCCGATCCTTTGGTGCCGCGCTTGAGCATACTCAGCTCCTGATCCTTTGCTGCGAGCGCGAGGGAAAAGTGGTGCGTCTCTTGCGACAGGCGGTCGCACTGCTTTTGCAGTTGTACAGCCTGGAGGTCGCGGTGCGCAACGTCATGTTCGAGTGTGCGTACGCGCTGCTGCCATGTCCCCATGTCGGCCTTGAGTCCTGCTTCCATCTCGTCACGCTCCCTCTGGCAGCGATGAAGTTCAGCATACAATGCGTCGCATCGCGCTTCGGCTTGCTTGCTTTTCATCTGCAGCGCATGGTACTCAGATGAACGCTGCTCCTCTGTACGAGCTACATGTCGCTCAAGTTCAGCAATGCGTTCGTGAGCCTGCTCCAAGTCAGCGTCGAGTGTCGGCCGTGTCTCGGCCTCGGTAAGGCGCGCCTGGATTTCTCGCAAAGCTTCTGCTGCCTCTTGCCGCGCGACCAGCACACGCACATCGGCATCTCGACGACACGCCTCGCGTGTCGCTTCAATGGCCCTCTGGACCTCGTCTTGGACATTGTTACCCGGCTCGGCACGCCGAATCTCCAAGTCGCGTCGTTCATTTTCCAATCGTTTTCGCTCAGCATCAAGTTCCTGGCGCAGGGCGTCGACGTCTAAAGGGGACCGGGGTGACGGCGAGGGTGGCGATGAGGGTGGCAGCCTGTGTATGGCCTCGAGACGTGCCTCTAGGCGCTCAGTGAGAGCGTGCAGTGTCTCCCATGCGGCGGTGCCATCTTTCTCGTCGTTGTGTTGCACAAATGCCTGAATATGACTTTCAAACACGTGAATACGGTCGTGTGCTTGCAGCAACTGGGCGCGGAGCATCTGCACCAGGCGGTGCGTCCGTGCTAGTCGGTGCTGCAAAAAGATCGTGCGCTCGGTGTGTGTGCGATCCAGTGCTGCAATCATATCAAACAGTTCGCGCGTATCAATCGTGCCAAGTGTCTCGATCGAAAAGAGCTTGGACGAGAGTTCTTGTGCGGCAAATGGTACAAGGGGTCCCGTATCGACATCATCCAATGCCTCTTTGTCCGAAAGGTAGCTGAATTCGTACATGCCCGGCCATTGCGATGGACTGTGGGGCGATCGAGCACTTCGTGGCGTGGCCCAAGAACTGGAGCCGTAGCTTGTGTCTGTATGCGAAAGAGATGATGCCAGAGGGTTGGTCTCTTCCGACACTTCATCAGCAGGTAGGGCGTCTTGAGCTTCGGTGTCTTTGGACGCTTCGGTAGGCGGCCTCTCTGCTGTCTCAGGCAGAGGAGGGGTCGTGTCGGGGAGTGCTTCAGTGGTTTCAGCAGACGCATTGGGCGTCGCAGACTGGAGACGGCGGGAGGGACGAATGGTCGGTGACGATAGGGGTGACGTAGAGGGGGGTGCTTCTGGCGATGGCGGCGATGGCGGCGAGTCCTCAACGTCTTGGGGTTTGAGTGGCTTCACCGTGTTAGGTGCCTCTGAGTCGGGCGGATGCCGAAAAGGCGTTTTGGGATCATCTTGCAAGTCCAGTCCAGCTAGCGCACCGTCGACTTCTCGACGCAAGAAGCTCTCGGTAAAGCTCATGTCGAGCGAGTCGCCACCCAACGTCGTATCTGCAGGTGGACGAGCATCGCTCTCGTCGGTGCGACTGCTCACCGATGCCGTCAAGAGGCTTTCTTCTCCGTCCTCATACGAACGCATACCAAAACGGACGCTGCTGCCCGTGCCGGGCGTATGTGGTGAGCGCAGGATGCCCAGATGCTTAGGCCGCGGTGTGTATACGCCGCCAGCCTCCATGGTGGAGCAAAGAGGACATGTCACCCACCTGCTCATGACAACCAATGTACGCTGCACGTCACGTTATCGAAGCCTGTCTGCCATGCATGAGCTCTACTTTCAGTATCTATGAACGCGTTCCTCGGCCATCCAGGACGACGCCTACAGGGCATGGTCCAGCCACACGTATGGACGACGCGTCCGACGCGTCCTCGGTTATATCACGTGACAAAGACCAGGTGCGCGGGGGCCGAGTCTTTTTTTTTTGCTTCCTGCCCGGCGTCGTCGCAGTCAGTCCGCAGCATGTCCCGCCTAATTGTCAAGGGACTGCCGACGTACTTGACGGATGCGCGACTGCGTGAACACTTTGCGCAGAAAGGCACTGTGACGGATGTCAAGCTAATGCGGCGTCCAGATGGTACGTCGCGGCGCTTTGGCTTCGTAGGCTTTCGATCGGAGGCCGAGGCGGAGGCAGCGCGTGCGTACTTTGACCGCACGTATATGGATACGTCGCGCATATCTGTGGCTATGGCCAAACAGATTGGTGATGAGGAACTTGAGGCGAAGAAAAAGGCTGGGAAGCCCGATACCCCTGTAGCGCCTCCCAAGGATACCAAGAAGCAGCCCAAGGAAAACAAGGGCGCATCTTTTGAAGAGTTTATGTCTGTCATGGCGCCCAAACTGAAGCGCAAGTCGTGGATGAACAATGAGGACCTTGGTGCCGAAGCGCCCAAGGCGATAGACGTGGCCCCTGAGCCGAAGAAGAAGCGGAAGCACGACCAGGCGGTGCAGGCACCGACAGACGGTGCAGCCACCAATGAGGCACTCTCGGATCTCGAGTACATGCGTCGGCGTATGCGACACAAGGTGGCGGGTGATGAGCCCAAGGCATTTGAGCAGAGTGATGAGGAAAGCGAGAGTGACGAGGAAGACGCTGAAGAGGCACCGGCCGCCGAGGAAGAAGCTGCTGCGCGTCGTCGCGCGCAGTTGGAGGAGAAGCAACGCAAGGACGAGGAGAATGTGGATACGATCATGGAGTCAGGGCGCCTTTTTGTGCGCAACCTGCCTTTTTCCGCCACCGAGGACGAGCTGGCCGCGATGTTCGAGTCGTATGGATCTGTTGAGCAGGTGCGTATCTTACCGATCAGGCAGCAGGTACGGGATGACCGAAAGTATAGGGACAACCGAGTTACCGTGCGGATGTCATACTGGGAATAAAAGATAGTAGATGTGGCTGATACCTGCTGCCCGCTCGTGCACGAAGAACACTACTAACGACAGGTTCACATTCCCGTGGACGCCCAGACCAAGACGTCCAAGGGCCTGGCTTTTGTCAAGTTCGCCGATCCTGCGCATGCGCTGCTCGCGTATCGTGGCCGCGATGGGGCTATTTTCCAGGGCCGCTTGCTGCATGTGTTGCCGGCTGTGGACTTGGCGCCTAAGCCCTTGGCGTCCTCTACGCTCAAGCAAAAGCGGTGGGAGGCGAAAAAGGCGACGGCCGGCAAGGACTTCCAGTGGGGCATGCTGTACATGAACAGCGATGCCGTGGCGTCGTCGATTTCGGATCGCTTCGACGTGCCGAAGTCTGTGTTGCTCGGCACGGACGACGACGGAACGGGCGCTAGTCCGGCGGTGCGACTGGCGCTTGCCGAGACGCGCATCATACAAGAAACGAAGCAGTTCTTTGCGGATCACGGCATGCATCTCGATGCGCTCGAGCGTGTCAAGACGCGCACCGACGATACGATTTTGGTGAAAAATATACCCTACGGCACGGGTGCCGATGAGATTCGCGCCCTGTTTGCTCGCTACGGCGACGTGGCACGTGTACTGATCCCACCGTCGAATACGATTGCCGTCGTCGAGATGCCGGTGGTGAACGAGGCACGCGCCGCGTTCCGTGCGCTTGCGTACAAGCGCTTCAAGGATGCGGTGCTGTACCTGGAAAAGGCGCCTACGGGCTTTTTGCCGCCGCGCGACGCGTCTCAGCCTGAGACAGTGTCTGGCGTGCAGGGCAAGCAGGCGCCGGACTCGAGTCGTGCGCTGCTCGAGACGAACGAGGCGGCGGCCGATGGCACACTCTACATCAAGAACCTGAGCTTTGCTACGACGAGCGAGCGCTTGGCCGATGCGTTCCGAGCGCTCGATGGCTTTGTGTTTGCACGTGTCCAGACCAAGCCGGATCCCAAGCAGCCGGGTCATCGACAGAGTATGGGCTATGGCTTTGTGGGCTTCACGCATGCGGAGCATGCCCAGCGTGCGCAAGAGGTGATGCAGGCGCATGTGCTCGATGGGCACACGCTGGCCGTGGCCCTCGCGCGTCGCGGCCACGACGAGGCACCGATACCACGTGCGCCGTCGGCCAAGATGCTTGTCAAAAACATGCCCTTTGAGGCGACGAAGAAAGACATTCGCGAGCTCTTTGGTGCGCATGGCATCCTCAAAAGCGTGCGTGTGCCCAAGCAGGTGCACGGGCGGACGCGCGGTTTTGCGTTTGTCGAGTTTGTGTCGCGTCGTGAGGCGGAGAATGCCATGGCTGCGCTGCGCCATACGCACTTGCTCGGCCGTCATCTGGTGCTGGAGTGGGCCGGGGACGCCGACGGCACGGCCGGTGTCGAGGAGCTACGTGCCAAGACACGTGGCGCGTTCGTCGGCGAGGCAGACAAGCACCGCGCGCTTGGCCAGCGTGCCAAGATCCGCATGGGAACAGAGCAGGTAGCTGAGGCGGCGGCCCGGGAGCGGGCGGAGCAGAGCGACGACTAGTGTGTAGCATAAGGGGTATCTGAGTGCTGCTGCATGGCGTGCTGTAGGCTGGCCTCCAGCTCGGGGAAGGCTTGTGACAGGGCAGGCGCAAGTTGGTCGCGGAACGCCTGGGTCAGTAGGGTGTGTGTACGTACTTTGATCGACAGGTACTGTCCCAAGGAGTATTGGTTCTCACTCGCCAGTCGGTTCATAAACGACCGCGTGTGGCTGTCCGGATTGCGACCGGCGTCGACGAGATCCACCACTTCCTGCGGGATGTGATCGTGAATGTGTCCACGCATCACATCCACGTCCGCCAGGCTGCGTACGACGTCATTGACCATCTCGCCCACGGACTGGGCCTGCTGGTCCAGCGCGACGTGCGAGGCGAGGCGGTAGAGCGCATCTGTCACGGCGTGCGTTCGCACATCCAGGTCGCTGCGCACAATCTCCTCTATGCTTCTGGGCGCCTGTACCGCCGCCGAGTGCGCCGTATCTGCCCTAGGCGGCGAGAGCGACGCACTCGTCGGCGTCGGCGGTCGGCGTCCCTCGTCCATGGAAGCAGGTGGAGAAAATAGGTCGCGCTACGGCGTCTATGGCCAATCATCCTCCGAGTCGCCCAAATCGCCCTCGGCAATCTCTTTGACGAGCTCACGTTCACGCGCATGCGCGGCACTCGCCGAGTCAAGCTCGGCGCGGTGGTGATCGAGCGAGTAGCGCATAGCCTTGACACTATCATTGTGCAGTTGCAGACAAAAGTCGATGCGCTGGACAAGCTGCGCTTGTGGCTCGTTGGTCGCGTACAGATCCACGGCCTCGTTCGAGATCATAATGGCATTTTCGTGGTCGACGCGCGCGTCAATGACGCCGTCGCGGATGGCCTTGACAATCACATACTCGGCATCCTCTTCGGACTCGAGGTGCACCTTGCGCGTAATGTCGGCTAGCGAAATACGTGCGTAGGCCAGCGAAATGCGGCGAATACCCGTTTTGATCACATTGTGGCGAAGGCGCAAGATGAGCGAGTACGTCTTATCTTGCAGGAACAACGCCTGGTGCTTTTGCAACGTGGCTTGGAAGAGGGCCAGGTCTCCTGCACGCACGGCCTGCACAATCGGCAGGTACGACGCCAGCGCACGCCGCAGAAGCGGCAGGCGGAATATGCCGCGCTCTGGCAAGTCGCCCATCAGCAGCTCAACGATGATCAACAGCTTGTACGCCGTCTGGTGGAAACCAGCTGCCACCGGCTTGGTCGATGCATCGCGCTTCATCACCAGTCCGTGCTGTGGCGCACGGCGAATGGCCTGTTGCAGGTGCGCATGCGCATCCGAATAGTTGAGCTCGACAGCGCGGATACGGCCGACATAGTAGTCGTAGCGCGCCACCTGCGGATTGGAGGCCTTGGCGCGCGGAAAAGGCGCGCGCGCGACGAGTTTGGAGGCCTGGTCATACAGGTTGTCTTCGACCATGTACATGCGCAGCAGGGCATTTTGAACCGTAGCATTCGTCTCCGAGTCGTGTCGTAGCGAAGCCGTGCGCTGCAGCGCCAGAAGTCGATCACGCAGCGACGATAGCTTGTCGTCCTTGTTGAGCTCATAGCACCGCGTCAAAAAGTACACGAGCTTGGCGCCGAGAATGTCAAGCGAGCGCCTATTTTGCTGGACCACGTCCTCCACGGCCTTGCTACACAGCGACGTGGCCTGAGCAAGAGAAGATGGCTGACTGAGCAGATACACCACAACAAGGAGGCGCACATACGCCAGTACCTCGGGAAACGCCTCGTCGGCAGCAGGCGCAGCAGACGCATCTTCGTCCATCGCCTCGGGCTGAGTTTCCTCGGCAGCCGACTCAGGCTTGTATGGTGGTGGCAAATACGCAAGCAGCTCTTCACGGTGCGCACCAGTCAACGTCTCATTCACCAGCAGAGCCAGCACATCAGCCCATGCTTGCGCGTGTCGACGCATGTATGGAAGAGAGCGCACCACGCGCGCCGTATACCGCTGCTCAACATGAGCGACGCTGCGCTGAAGAAGCTGAGTATTGTGACGCAGGAGAGCGAGGTACTGCGCCTTATCATGCACGGGCGCAGCCACCTCGGCGGCCTTGGTCTCGGGTGCCATGGCGTTCTAAGAAAAAGCCATCGGCCGCGCGTTCGATCACATCGTGAATAGGTTGTATGACTAAACATGACGGACTATCAACTGGAGCATCCAGCGGTATCTATGAGGCACCCGAGCTTTTCACGCAGCGTCAGATGCAGAGCGGTGATCGTAACAATGTCGCGGAGTTCCTCGCGTGAGAATCCATTCCTGTCAGCACCGATAGGAAGGCAACGTAGGCCCGGCAGCGGCGAGGGCAGCAAGAGCTCACAGGCGATGAGGGGATGATGAGGAGCGGGGATGAGCTGACCAATCGGAATGCGTGCGTCGCCATTCAGCACCAAATAGCACGTCCACGAGAAGCTCGCAAGGTCAGATTCTCCAGGAATCGACAAGTGCTGCTGCGAGTGCGTAGACGCAGGCAGCGCGGCCATTTGGTGCGGCACGCCAAGATCCGTCGCAGCGATCTCGGCCGTCCCCTTCATGACGTGATCGGACCGCGGGAGAAGCGCCGGCGACGTGCTGGGAGACGAATGCACACTTCGATCAGGCGATGGGTATGACTCGAGTGGGCCGTGGATAGCGGGATCATAGATATTGTGCTCGTTGTCAGCACCACCATTCCAGTCGCGCACCCATTCAAACCAGACGGAGATGTCATCCTCGTGCGATGGATGGCGCGTCTTCACGTTGTGGCGGCGGTAGTAGCTAAACTGTCGCCAGATCCGTTCGAAGATCACGTCAGCTACCGTGACCTTGAAAGACTGCGCTTCGTGCTCGCCGTCATAGATGCCCCGCAGCACTGGATGCTCGGCATGCGGAAGTCGCTCCTCTTCAGTGACGCGCCTTGCGTACTCCTTAATACCCCACACATACGACGTAGTAATCTTTCCGTTCGCAGAACCCGCTCCAGGTGTGGCCTGTGGATTTTGCACAGCGACCATCGCACGCAGCATACCTTGATATGTCTCGTCCGAATTGATACGCTTGAGCTTGGGCATGTTCCGCAGATAGGGCGACGGCCGTGTCGTTTTGGGAGGACTGCGGCTCTTGGACTGAAACTTCCTATGAAAGCGGCGCAGTTGGCGCATAAACCGACTTTCACGATGCTGCTCCGTCACAGTAGGGGCACCCTGCTCCATACTTTCGCGAGATTTGGTATAATTCGACTCTTCGTCCGAATCTTGGAGACCCACAAATGTATGGTGCTCGTGGATAAAGCCAATTTCGAAGGAATGAAGCGTGCCAAATCCATCGAGTTCAATGCCTTTTTTCGAGAATTTGGCCATGACCTGGTCTGTGCCTGCATCCAGCACAAGCTTTGGACGAATATGGTGGTAATCGAGGTTGTACATAGGAATCATACGACGTCCGAGCGATTGTTCATTCGAATCAGACCGGCCTGATTGTGTGCTTAGGAATGATTGAAAGGACGGACGCCGACTAAGGCCCTGCTGCGTATGGTCATCCTTGGTGGCCGCGTGATGACCGGCCGAAGACGTGGTCGTACTACGTCCTCGGTTTTTGGGTCGCACTAACTGCACCTGCAGGTCGTATGGGTGAGAGCTTTTGCGCTTCAAGTTGGCATGAACAATCAGAAATACTTCTGACTGCACGCTTGTATCTGTGAATGAATCTTCCTCCTCTTCTTCTTTATGATCGTGTACAGATGCAGCATGAGCTCCATGCTCCATATTGGTGTCATGCTCGTGAGCATCTTCCGACACCAGTGATTTGCGCGAGCTCACGTCGTCTAACGGAATGCCCCCCGGCATGCGGTTGGATGGCTCGCTAAGGCTCATTTGAGCCAGCGTGTCCCGTAAAGGTGGGAGCTGGGACTTCATAAAGCTCAACATATTGTGAGAAAGTCACACTCGTAAGCGCAGGTATCAATATCAACCGGCCAAGTCGGTGGCAATGCTCGAGGTCAATCAGGCGGTCACGGGTGGGCAAATGTGGCACAGTCCAACTTGGATTTTTTCGGCAATTGCCTCGCTGCTTATTTCGAGCGAATCAGGTGTCCGCGTAGAGCCCAGAAATTGGTTGGCCCTCATAGAATGCCAAGCATCTTTCTTTAGGCGTGAAAGAAAAAAGTCCATGCACACCTGCGTTAAATCCGCGGAGGCGGAGCTGGAACAAGTGTCCGGCATCGGACATGCGGCTTTGCATACAAGCTGTGATGCTATCTATAGTGCGAAGGTATATACAATAGGCCCGCGTTAGGCCCTGCCCGATCCGGTCGGGTAAGACATGCCAGCAACACCAATGCCCCTAGGCCCGAATTTCTTCAACGCATGAGTATAGGAGACGTACCTTGGAATAGCACATGTGACACCATGTATTTATATATCCCTGATCCCACAGGTCCGTAGGACCCTCTTCCACTCGATTCGTATCCAGCGTGGCACGGCAGCCCTCGCATTGCAAGCACGCGCGGTGCCATTTACGACCTACCGCCAGCTTTTGTTCCGCAAAGTCTGGGTTAGTCATGCGCACGTACAAACTGGTGTGTGGCAACGTGCACAAGCAGGCGTGCCAGCCGTGGAGGATGGCGTCGGAATGTTTGAAGAGCCACTCTGCACACTTACCGGGACGGTGAGCGGCTCCTGTGAACCTGAAGGTGCCATAGGAAGGGGTCTGCGTCCATGTAAGTCCGTATCGGACACGGCTTTGAACGGTCTTGACTTCGTGGAGGGGTCATGCTGTGGTTTTACAGGCACAGCCGTGCCGAAACTGTCTTTGCCCTGACCAAGATGCGTGCGATGGCAATTGCTGCAGTAGGGTTCGCCGTCATGCTCCAGCAGCGACACGCTGTCCAAGCGACGTTGGCACACGACGCATTTGAGACAGTGGCGGTGGTACATTTTCGACAGCGGGCCAATGACTTGCTCAGCTGCATATACACGATCGTTGCACCGCGGACATCGCGATGCAGCACCAAACAAGGGTGGCATACGCGAAGGAGGTTGGGTCAGCACTGCCACCGACCAGCCCACACGTCTCTCGCGCCGAGGCGCAGCAGGCCTCGTCCCTTGTCGTGTTGCCACGTGCATTGCACGTGGTATGCACGTGGCGGGAGCGACGGCCTGCGCCGCTCCTGTCCTGGCACCCGACACGCACCATGATCCCAGCGCCGGTATCGCAAGGGCATGGCGTAAGGGTGACGGCGCCAGCGTCAGCGCTAGATACGGCACCGCGTGAGGCTTCTTCGATATCATATGCCGCGCTCATGGGCACGCCGGCGCGGATTGAACCGAGCATTGCCCCGATTGAGTCTGCCGAATCGATTCGCGCGTGGGTCCGCGACGTCATATACAAGCCGAGCCCAGAACGCACATACCGCATCCGCGAGCCGCCTGCAGACCGGCCGGTTCGTATCTATGCAGATGGCGTATACGATCTTTTTCACTACGCACACGCACTGCAACTCCGGCAAGCCAAACTTTCCTTCCCTAATGTCCACCTCATTGTCGGTGTGGTGTCGTCGAGTTTGTGTGAGCAGCACAAAAACCGGCCTCTGCTTGAGTCGGCAGAGCGGTACGAGGCCGTGCGCAACTGCCGCTGGGTCGATGAAGTCGTTGAAGATGCGCCGTGGGTCATTGACGAAGCTTTTATGAACAAGCTGCAGATTGACTATGTGGCCCATGATGAGTTGCCGTATGCCATGGCCACGAATGACGACGTATACGACTGGATCAAGAAGAATGGCCAATTCCTTCCGACACGTCGCACCGAGGGTGTCAGCACGAGCGACCTAGTCGCACGCATTGTGTCATTGTATCGTGGTGGCGAGCTGGATGCCAAGTTGACCAAGATGGGCGAGGAAGCGCTCACCACCTCGAGCCCCATGTAGGCCATAGGAGGCGTAGCTGTGTGGATGCATGATGCATCACGTGATTCGTTTCACGTGTGCGGGTCGGATATCGTAGGGGCAGGGGAGAGTCTGGGTGGCATTGGCTAGCAACGATGACGACGATTCCAGCTCGGCTGGCCAAGGCGGCACAGGTGTCGCACTCGTTGGCGCACGCCCAGAGCCGTGCGCGCTCGCTGTACCGCAGCTTCTACCGTTCGGTAAGTGTGCATAGAGGTGGCTGACGCGTGTGTAGGTGCCGGAGATTTGTGCTCTGTACCCGCTAGATGTGCCGCCCGCTCTGCTGCGTGCCAAGATCCGCACCAAGTTTGAGCGCTATCGCCATGTGACGGATGTGGCTGTGCTCGATATTCTTCTGCACAAGGGCCACACAGAATACCAAGAGACGATGAACGCTTGGAAGCAGGCGCCCCATGTCATGCAGTGGTTCCGTGAGGAAGAGGCACCAGGTACGTAGGGCCAGCTAACCATGCAGCCAAACCCGAGACGTTCCTGGGCAAGTTTTATGCTACGCGTGATGAGGGTCGTGGTCCCACGCACGAGGGTCTCTAGCTATGTAGGCAATACATGTTGGCTTGAGTAAAGTACAGGGGCAGCGCATTACAAAAAGTACTGGGAGGCCGTGCTTCGTGTGGGATGCATGCGGTCCTGATCAGGGACGGCATCAAAGATTTTGAAGTGCGATGCATTGAAGCGCGACGGTGCCTCGTCCGTTTTGTTGTGGGCGGTATGTAGTAGATCGTCGACTTGGAACACCGATGCCACATTGCCGCAGCGATAGCAGTAGTTGGGAGCGGACCACACGGTGACGATGTGGTCGTCGTGCATAAGCTTGTAGCCTTCCTGGACAAGCTGGTGTGCGCGTGCGATCAGCTCGAGGCCATTCAAGTGGTTGAACTCTTTGGTCACCATACGTCCAAAGAGCCATCCGGCGCCGCGAGGGCTGACGCTCCACGTCTCGATATCCTCGGGATCCGACCACATCAGGTCGCAAAACGGCCCTTCGTGCGGCACTTCCTGCATGCGCATAATCGTGCGGATCTGGTCCAGCGAGCGCAATTCCGGACTGAGGCCGCCGTGCACACACAAGACGCGGCCGTCGATGATCGCGGCGATGTTGAGGTAGTCAAAGACCTGGCAGCAGCTCTTCCAAACACTGGCGCTGCCGTATTTTTGCATGCATTCGTCGTAGAAGCCATATACCTGTGTAATCTGTCGGCTCTCGTGGTTACCACGCAGCAGAGTCATGCGGCCTGGATACCGTGCCTTGAGGGCCAAAAGCAGCGAGAAAGTCTCGAGGCTGAAGAAACCGCGGTCGACAAAGTCGCCCATAAAGATATAGCTTGTATCTGGCAGATCGCCGCCGACGCGGAACAGCTCGAGCAGATCCCAAAACTGGCCGTGGATATCGCCACACACCGTCACGGGACTCGAGACGGGTTGGATATTGCTTTCTTCGAGCAGAAGTGTCCGCACCTGGTCACAGAGCACCATCATGTCCTCTTCCGGCAGGTACTTACATTCGCGCAGCTGCGCGATCCACGTGTCTGGATTCCCGACCATGATGCTGTCGTACACGGACGACGGCGCTCAGCGTTTTTTTCAACAAGCGCCCTAGAAAGAAGGCGGCCGCCGCGCGGCGCCTCAGCGGAGTGCATATTTCCCAACACACGCGCACGTCCTGACTCATCCGCGTCCCTGCACCACGACTTGGACTCTGTCCTGCGGCGCACCTATAGTCCTAGAGTTTGCTACATAGAGCGTACGCATGAAGCGGTTGCCTTCGATCGACCAGGGCGAGGAACGCTGCCTGGGCGTTGGGGTGACGAAGGGGTGGAGGCGCCTCCTTTTCCTCGTACCACCACCATGAGGTCGACGTTGTGCCGATGGCGGCGGCCGGACGCCTCGCGGCCCGTCCCGCGACGGCCGCCGTCGCAGCGTGCAGACAAGCCCGAGCAGCTGAAGGAATTTGCGCATCGCCTTGATTCGTGGTCCGAGTCGCGTTCCAATAAGTCGATCTTTGAGAGTTGGATGGGTAGGTAGCGTAGACTCATATTCAGCGCTCTCGCCTCGCGTGCGTATCGCCATGGGCCTAGCAGCGATTGGTACGTGCCGCCTACTTATGCAGGATTTTCCATCACGGGGCTCTATGTGGCGGACTGGCTGGAAAAAGCGTATCCGAACGAGGCGACGCGGGACGTGGCGCCGCGTCCTACGATGACGCACGACGCGTCGCAGCCGCGCCTGTTTTCCATTAGCATCGTGGACCGTGAATCGTGACATAGTGTGGAGGTCTGTATGGGATGTATGCGAGCGGGCAGGCCCTTCGCTGGCACGCAGCCGAGGCTGGTTTCCTTCGTGGAACGATGCTGAGTGCTCTCCTGTCTCGTCGCGCATGTGTGTCTGTGCGGGCCATGCAGCCCATGACGCTCCCGCGTGTGGTGTCGGCGCGTGGTCTGGCCACGGGCTCGGAGCCGTACGATGTGGTCGTGATTGGTGGTGGCCCGGGTGGCTATGTGGCGGCCATCAAGGCGGGCCAGCTGGGTCTGCGAGCGGCCTGCATTGAGAAGCGTGGCTCGCTGGGTGGTACGTGCCTGAATGTGGGCTGTATCCCGTCGAAGGCGATGTTGAACAACTCGCACATTTACCACGATGTGGCGCACGGTCTGAAGAAGCGTGGTGTGGACGTCGAGGGCGTGTCGCTGAACCTGCCCTCGATGATGAAGGCCAAGGACAAGGCTGTGACGGGCCTTACCAAGGGAGTGGAGATGCTGCTGAAGAAGAACAAGGTCGACTACATCAAGGGTATGGGCAGCTTTGCCTCGCCGACGACGTTGGACGTGGAGCTGCTGGACGGTGGCAAGACGCAGGTCGAGGCGAAGAATGTGATCATTGCTACGGGCAGTGAGGTGACGCCGTTCCCTGGTGTGGAGATTGATGAGAAGCAGATTGTGAGCTCTACGGGTGCGCTGTCGCTCGAGAAGGTGCCGGAGAAGCTGGTCGTGATTGGCGGCGGTGTGATTGGTCTGGAGCTCGGCAGTGTGTGGAGCCGTCTGGGTGCGCAGGTGACGGTGGTCGAGTTCCAGGACTCGATTGGTGGTCCTGGCGTGGATGGTGAGCTGGTGGCTACGTTCAAGAAGATTCTGGAGAAGCAGGGGCTGAAGTTTGAGCTGGGCACGAAGGTGTCGACGGTCGAGAAGAGCGGCGACAAGGTGACGATCAAGGCCGAGGTGAAGAAGGATGGCCAGCCGAAGGAGCTGGAAGCGGATGTGGTGCTCATGTCGATCGGCCGCCGTCCTGTGACGAGTGGCCTGAACCTCGAGGCGGTGGGTGTCGAGGTGGACCAGCGCGGCCGCGTCGTGGTCGATGACCAGTACAACACGACGTGCAAGGGCGTCAAGTGCATTGGCGATGCGACGTTCGGTCCGATGCTGGCGCACAAAGCCGAGGAAGAGGGCATCGCGGCCGTCGAGATGATCAAGAACGGCTTCGGCCACGTGAACTACGACGTGATTCCGTCGGTGATCTACACGTACCCTGAGGTGGCGTGGGTCGGCAAGTCGGAGGAGACGCTCAAGGAAGAGGGTGTCGCGTACAAGGTCGGCAAGTTCCCCTTCCTGGCCAACTCGCGTGCGAAGACGAACGACGAGACGGACGGCTTTGTCAAGTTTGTCGTCGAGAAGGAGACGGACCGTGTGCTGGGTGTGCACATCATCGGCCCGAATGCCGGCGAGATGATTGCGTCGGCGTGTCTCGCGATGGAGTACTCGGCGAGTGCCGAGGACATTGCGCGCACCTGCCATGCGCACCCGACGCTCTCGGAGGCGTTCAAGGAGGCGGCCCTCGCCAGTTATGACAAGCCGATCAACTTTTAGTGACGTAGCGATTCGCGATTTTTCCTCTCTATCCGGCGCGCCGGCGCCTCGAGGCACGGCGTGGGATGCCGCCGCCGTGGGTGCTACGTACGATTTCGACGATCGTGGGATCGTCGGCCCTGTCCCATGCGCGGCTCGGCGTGGCCCGTACGCTTGCGGACCTTGTCGGGTACGTGTGCCCTGCCTCGGCGTGTCGGCCTCGTCGCCTACATCCCCTGCGCCGCCTGTTCCAAGCTAGCGCTGATACCGACGCCATATCTGTGCCTGTGCGCCACTGAGGTGCTCGCTGGCGCTCGGCGTACTGACTGTGGAGCGCCCACCGGCGCCCTGGTTGAGCAGCTGGTGGCGTGGCGGCTGGGCGCGAAACGCGGGGCGCGGCTGGCCGCGCTGGTCCTCTGGTGGTGGCGTGCGTGGCCGCAGCTGCTCGCACTCGTCGCTGTACGGCACGAGATTCGAGCGGGCGTAGAGGGGGCAGTGAGGTGGATCGAGCACAAACTGCGCCGCATACGCCGCGGGATCGAGTGGCAGGGCGCCGTGTGCGGGCCATGAGGGCGCCTGTGGCCCGACGTCCCATCCGACGGTGAGCCATCCGTCGCGGAGGTTGCGGTTCGTGCCGAACAGCTCGAGGCGCCGCGTGCCGAGGCAAAAGTGCTCCACGATCTCGTACAGGTCCGGCGGCTTGCGCTCGGGCGAGATGGGCATGCCGGGCGCAGGACGCTCGCCGGGCCATAAGATCACGTCGGTATCGATATTGCAGTGCACGAAGAACGAGTCGGTGCTGCGCACGACCGTGCCGCGGATGCCCATGAGGCAGTGCTGCACGACAGGCTTCAGAAGCGACGGCGAGGCGGGCGCATACTGCGTGCACGACTCGGTCTGCACCCACACGATGTCTTCGCACCGGCGGAAGCCCCAGCGCTGCAGGCAGTCGCGCCCGCGCTCGAGGCCATCGTCGCGGCCGTCGCCGACCCACAGAAACACGAAGCTCTCACGGGACGCGAGGCGGGGTATAGGCAGCTGCGCCACCTCGTCCCAAGTCCAGCACGCGTGCCGCGACTCGTGCGGCGCGCGCCATGCGTACGAGAAGAGGGGCGGATCGATCAGGATGACGTCGTAGCCGACGGCCTCGAGGACGCCGAGCGAAGCGTGCGGATCGAGCCATGCGCGCAGATCCGCGCAAAGATACGTGCGTGGGATCGCGGACGCCTGCACGAGCGCGGCCTTGAGATCGAGCAGGCGGCGGCGCTTGGGATGCTCGGCGGCGCACGCGTCCGACGTCGGCACCCACGCACTCGGTGGCGTCACGAGACCCGAGTCGACGAAGCGCGCCCCGTAGTCGTTGCGCACGGTGTGCGCGTCCGGCGCGTAATTCGGACCCCATGGGGGTGATGAGCCGTCGCGACGCCACTCGCGCACGAGCGACCACCGTGGATGATCGCGCGCGCGCCACGACACGTCGCCGCCGACGTCGGCGAGGCCGTGGCGCGCCGCGAGCGACGCACGCCACCGGCGGTGGTGCATGTGGAGGAAGAGGCGGGGCCCTATGAACCTAGTCTGCCTTCTTGTCCGACACAGCGGCCTTGGCCTGAGCGAGCTCGTCCGTGAGGCGGTTGTACTCGGCCTGCTGCTGGGCCATCTGCTTCTTCATGGTGGCGATGTCGTCGGAGTGCGACGCGCCGCTGGTGCTCGAGACGAGTTCCTCCTGCGCGTTGATCAGGTCGAGCACGAGCGAGTGCGTGCGTGCGAGGATGAGGCTGAGGAACAGCGTAAAGCCCGTGAGGTACACGTTGCGCTGCGCATAGAACTTTTTCGCGTGGTAGTTGGTCTCGTTGCGCAGGTCGTGGTAGCCCTGGTGGTAGTCGCCGAGGTTCGTCTCCTTCGACACCTTGATCATGCGCTGGAACGCATCGATAAAGAGGACCGCCACAAAGATGAACGTGATCCGGATGCAGTAGTTGATGCGGCTCACGATCTCGCTCGTGGCGAGGAAGCGGAAGAGCTTGCGCCGCGCCGAGAACGGCAGCGGCACAATCAGCACCATGAACATGGCCATCTCCAGCACAAGGAGCGCAAACACGATCGAGTAGTACAGCGTCATGGTGGTCCCAGGCGTCGCTCGCCCGCCGGCGACGCGGGCTCCCACGGCGGGGCCACCATGCATCACGTGATCGAAAGGCCGGCCCTCGCTGTGGTCGAGCCACGCACGTCCCTGGCGCCGTGCGCAGCTTGTCCCGCCCCATGACCGACCGATCGCACGCGAGTGCGCGCCCTGCGAGCAAGACCCTGCTGAACCTCGGCAACCTGCCGCCGAAGCCCGACTACTTCGCGACGGACGAGGCTGCGTCGTACCCACGCCGCGCGTCGCTCGTCGACCCGAACAACCCGCCGTGGCCCGCGTACCGCGGCTACCACGAGTACTCGTTCGCGCACGAGACGATGGGCAAGCGTCTGCCGACGATCCTCGGCAAGGCCATCGAGGACGTGTACAAGACGCTGAATCAGGAGTGGCGCGAGGAGGTCATTGTCGACCTGCTCCAGTGCATCGAGCGCATGACCGGCCTGATGCGCGAGCTGCAGGCGAACGAGAAGCTGCGCCCGATCGTCGACGACAACGAGGGCGACGTGACGCTGTGGAACAAGGCGATCGCGCGCTACTTCCGCGGCGCCAACTTTATGAGCGCGCCGTGGCTGTTCGCCGAGGCCTACAAGTACCGCCGCCTGCACGAGTGCTTTTCCGTCTCGCGCTACTGGATGGACTACGACGTGTTCTTCCGCCAAAAGTGCGATACGTTCGGCCGCTCCGGCACGGCCGTGTTCGAGCTGTCGACGCGCTTCGCCGTGCCATACGAGAGCAACGTGCCCGCCTCGACGCCCGAGGAACGCCACGACCGCATGCGCATGCTCTTCCTCGAGCTCACGCAGATCTCGCTGTGGGGCAACGCCACAGACCTGTCGCTGCTGATCAACATGACCGAGGAAGACATCAAGAAGATCCAGTCGACGGGCGGCGAGCACCTCGCATCGACCGAGCAAAACATCCTCGGCAACGATTTGGGCCGCCTGTGGGACTTGGTCAGCCACATGCGCGGCGGCCGCATCGACTTTGTGCTCGACAACGCCGGCTTCGAGTTGTACTGCGACTGCGTCTACGCCGACTGGCTCATCCAGGCCGGCATCGCGAGCGAAGTGCACTTCCACGGCAAGCGCCTCCCCTGGTTCGTCTCGGACGTCACGCGCAAGGACTGGAGTTGGCTCCTCAACACCATGACGTACGGCCACCTCTTCGAAGGCGCCACTGACAAGGAAATCGAGTCCCTGCGCACACTCGGCAAGCGCTGGAAGCAGTACGAAAAAGAGGGCAAGTGGGTGTACGAGCAACACCCCTTCTGGTGCACCGGCTACACGTTCTGGGAGCTGCCCGCCGAGGCGCCCGACCTGTTCCACTACCTGTGCGAGAGCCACCTCGTGCTGTTCAAGGGCGATCTGAACCACCGCAAGCTCACGTACGATTGCCAGGCGCCCACATCGACGCCCTTCGCCCAGGCCATCGGCCCCATGGCCCAGGAGCCCGGCGCGCCGCCCGTCGCGTCGCTGCGCACGATCAAGTCGGACGTCGTCGTCGGCGTGCCGCTCCACGTCTCCGAGCGCCTCGACGCCGAAGAGCCCGGCTGGCGCATCTCGGGCAAGTACGCCGTCGTGCTCCTCAGCGACGGCTCGCCCGTCAGCTAGACCACACGCAGAGGATCGGCATCGTGCTCAGACACATAGACAGGTAGTGTCGGATACGACGCACACATCGCAGGGCGCAGCACGTCCTTCAGGTACTGCCGCTCCGTGTTCGTATGGTTCGCCACAATCACCGAGACGCCCCGCGCATTCGCCGCCAAAAGGTCGTGGTGCCCCATTTCGCCCGTCACAAACACGTCCACCGCACACTGACGGAGAATCGACGAGCCTGAGCCTGCACACACGCCGAGAGACTGTATCATAGAAGCGTCGGTCACACCCGGCGCCGGCGCCACCTGCACGTACGGCACGCGCAACAAGGCCTTGGTTCGCGCCACGAGCGTCGACCACGCCACGGGCTGCGCCCACTCGAGCCGACGACCCATGCCGACGGACGGATCACGGTCATTCGGCTCGATCACTTCGTACGTAGCATGCTTCACGGCACTGTACAGGTCCCCGGGCGCACACGTCTCCCAGGCGTGCGAGAGACCCGCGATGAGCCAGTCGTTGATGCCGCCATGACACGCATCGAGTGTCGTGTGCGGGCAGTACAGATGGATACCCGCGGCTATGCATCGCAGAATCGAGCGCTGCAGCGCATTCTGCAGCGTAAGCGCCTTAACGCCGCCGAAGATGACGGGATGATACACCACAGCCACACGGATGTCGCCGCGCGCGAGCAGTTCCTCCGCCACCGCTGGCGTGAGATCCACCGCAAGAAACACGCCCGTCGCTTCCGATGGCACCGGCGACTGCGCAATCAGACCCACATTGTCCCATGCACCCGCAAGATGCGTCGGCGCATGCTCGTCAAACCAGCTCTGCACGGCCGTCAGCGTCGGATCCGCTGTCGCCATGGTCGTTCGTGGTCAGAGTCACGTGGAGGCAGGGGCCACGCAAGCGCTGCGCCCCTTTTTTTTCCCTCGCTCGTGGCCATGGACGAGGTGATGGAAGCAGCGGCGCAGGCCGGCAAGAGCCTCACCGAGCCCGTCAAAGCCATCGAGGACAAGTGGCTGCTTCTGCCAGCGTATCTCCAGGTCAAAGGTCTCGTCAAGCAGCACATTGACTCGTTCAACTACTTTGTGGATGTCGACTTGAAAAACATCCTGCGGGCGAACGAGCGTGTGACATCAGATATCGATCCCAAATTCTACCTCAAGTACACGGACATCTCCGTGGGCCGCCCAGAACGGTCCGATCCAGATGCGATCGACCGCAGCATCACGCCGCATGAATGCCGTCTGCGCGACATTACCTACAGCGCCTTTATCTACGTCGACATCGAGTACACACGCGGCGGCAAAATTGTGCGCCGTAAGAATGTGCCGATCGGACGCCTGCCGATCATGCTTCGTAGCAACAAGTGCTGGCTGGCTGGACAGGACGATGCGGCCCTCGCACGCATGAACGAGTGCCCCCTCGATCCCGGTGGCTACTTTGTCGTCAAGGGCACAGAAAAGGTCATTCTCGTGCAGGAGCAGCTGTCCAAGAACCGCATTATCGTCGAGGCAGACAGTCGTAAAGGCATCGTCCAAGCGTCCGTCACCAGCTCGACGCACGAGCGCAAGTCCAAGTCGTACGTGCTCACCAAGCACGGCCTCATCTACATCAAGCACAACTCGCTGCATGAAGACATTCCTATCGTGATCGTGTTCCGTGCCCTCGGGATCCAGTCGGACAAAGAGATTCTGCAGCTCGTCGCCGGGCAGGACGAGGCGTACGCGGAACTCTTCGCCGTGAACATCGAAAAGGCTGCCAAGCTGGAGGTGTTCTCACGCCGCCAGGCACTCGACTACATCGGCGCGCGCGTCAAGGTCATGCGCCGCGGCGTGGGTCTGCGGCGCTCGGCTAGTGACGAGGCGCTCGAGGTACTCGCGACTGTCATCATGGCGCACGTTCCCGTCGAGAACGGCAACTTTCGAAACAAGACCATGTACATCGCCACCATGGTCCGCCGCGTCCTCGTCTGCATGCTCGACGAAAGCAAGGTGGATGACCGCGATTATGTCGGTAACAAGCGTCTGGAACTTGCGGGCCAGCTCCTCGCGCTCCTGTTCGAAGACCTCTTTAAGAAGTTCAACTTTGACTTGAAGACGAATATCGACAAGGTGCTCAAAAAGCCCAATCGCACAGCTGAGTTCGACGCGTACAACCAGTTCTTCTACCATGGCGACTATATCACGGCCGGATTCGTGCGTGCGATCTCGACAGGCAACTGGAGCTTGAAGCGATTCAAGATGGAACGCGCTGGCGTCACGCATGTGCTGAGTCGGCTGAGCTACATCAGCGCACTGGGCATGATGATGCGCATCAGCAGTCAGTTTGAAAAGACCCGCAAAGTGTCCGGTCCACGCGCCTTGCAGTCGTCGCAGTGGGGTATGCTATGCCCGTCCGACACGCCCGAGGGTGAAGCGTGCGGTCTCGTCAAGAATCTCGCATTGATGACGCATATCACGACGGACGTCGACGAAGCACCGATCGTGCGTCTGTGCTACACACTCGGTCTCGAAGATATCAATTTGCTCACGGGCGCCGAGCTGTACCAGCCCGACACGTTCATTGTGTTTTTGAACGGCAATGTGCTGGGCGTGACACATGCGCCTCACCGCTTCGTTGCGCAGTTCCGCCGTTTGCGTCGCAAGGGACTCATGTCTGAGTTCGTCGGCATTTACACCAACATGCACCACCAGACAGTGCACATTGCGTCAGACGGCGGGCGTGTGTGCCGCCCCATGATCATTGTCGAGCGCGGCCAGCCCCAAGTCACGTCAGAGCACATCCGTCAGCTGCAGGCGGGCACCATGTCGTTTGACGACTTTTTGCGACAGGGACTCGTCGAGTACCTCGACGTGAACGAGGAGAACGACTCCAATATCGCGCTGTTCGAGCATAATATCAAGCCCAGCACGACGCACCTGGAAATCGAGTGCTTCACGCTGCTGGGCGCCGTGGCTGGTCTCGTGCCGTACCCACACCATAATCAGTCGCCGCGTAACACGTACCAGTGTGCCATGGGTAAGCAGGCCATCGGTGCGATTGGCTACAATCAGCTGAACCGCATCGATACGCTCCTGTACCTCATGGTGTATCCCCAAAAGCCGATCGTATCGACCAAGACGATTGAGCTCATTGGGTACGATAAGCTGCCAGCCGGGCAAAATGCGATGGTGGCCGTCATGAGCTTCTCCGGCTACGATATTGAGGATGCGCTTGTGCTGAACGGCGCTTCGTTGGACCGCGGCTTTGGGCGGTGCCAGGTCATGCGAAAGCAGTCGACAGTGCTGCGCAAGTATGCGAACGGCACGTTTGATCGCCTCGCGGATGCGCCTTTGAACGAGCATGGCGAGCCGCTGCGGCGTTTCGAATGCCTTGAGGCAGATGGCTTGGCTGGCGCTGGTGAGCGACTGGAGCCTGGTGACGTGTTTGTGAACAAGCAAATGCCCATCAACGCGAACGATAACAGTGCGGGCACCATGATGAATACGGCGGTGGCGTACAAGAATGCACCGCTGTCGTACAAGGCGCCGGTCGGTGGCTACGTGGACCAGGTGCTGGTGAGCGACACCGACTCGGACCAGACTCTCGTCAAGGCGCTGATTCGGCAGACGCGGCGCCCTGAGCTGGGCGACAAGTTCTCGTCGCGCCACGGCCAAAAAGGTGTGGTGGGCCTGATTGTGCCGCAGGCAGACATGCCGTTCAATGATGCGGGTATTTGTCCCGACATTATTATGAATCCACACGGCTTCCCATCGCGCATGACCGTCGGCAAGATGATTGAGCTCATGTCCGGCAAGGCTGGTATTCTGCGCGGCACGCAAGAATACGGCACGGCGTTCGGCGGATCGGACGTGTACGACATGTCGCGCGTGCTTGTGGAGCACGGCTACAACTACGGCGGCAAAGAGTACCTCACGAGCGGCATGACAGGTGAGCCACTCGAGGCGTACGTGTACTTTGGCCCGATCTACTACCAAAAGCTGAAACACATGGTCATGGACAAGATGCATGCGCGAGCGCGCGGCCCGCGCGCGGTGCTCACGCGCCAGCCGACCGAGGGACGCAGTCGCGACGGTGGTTTGCGTCTCGGCGAAATGGAACGCGACTGCTTGATTGGCTACGGTGCCACGCAGCTCTTATTGGAGCGCCTAATGGTCAGTTCCGACGCGTTCGTGGTGAATGCCTGCGAGCAGTGTGGTCTGCTGGGCTACAATGGCTACTGTGGCTACTGCAAGAGCTCAAAGCATGTCGTCAAGCTCACGGTCCCGTACGCGACCAAGCTGCTGTTCCAGGAGCTCATGGCCATGCAAGTCGTGCCACGCCTCGTGCTGGAAGAGGCCGTATAGATACCCATATCACGTGAATTTTTATTGCACCCTCTTGTTTTCCTTCTTCCATGGGCTCGTTTGTGTCGCGCCCGTCGGTCGGGGAGGCACGGGCGGATATGGATACGCTGCGCCGCGAGGAGCTCGTCCTTGAGGCAGCGGCGAATCCACGGGACGAGTTCCCGCCCTCGTGCCTCACGCTCTTTGACCGGTGGCTGACGTGCTACGCCCTTGGTCCACAGTTCCGCAGCATCTACCGCTATGGCACGATCGCCGACTGTGCGCCGCGGCGCGAGGATTTCAAGTTTTGCCTCACGCTGCGGTCGCTAGAACCCGAGGAGCGCCGCGCAAAGTGGCTGGAGCGCCGTGCCGAAGACAAGGCACACAAGCGCAAGGGCTTTCGGTCGAGCGAGGCTGTGTGGGACATGCGACGCGAACCCCTCATGGATCCAGCGCTGGTGGATCCAGCATACCCCCTATGTACGTATCTCACTCGTGTGCGGAGGATTTGTTTTCTACAGTTCTGCTTCCGAACAGCGGATGCTTTGTGGACACCTATACCAAAGCTTACCTTGAATGACGCACACGGCGCACCCAAGAACATGCTAACCACAGAATGGTACGCATTGATCCATGCTGTCCAGGATTAAAAAGTACATCCATTCTTTGAGGATGCGGCAGAGCGGCATCAGAGTCCGTGGCGTGCTTCGGTTCGGCTGCGTTTGATGTGCGCGCTGCATGCGTCTGAAGATGCTTGAATCTTCTCCATGATCCTACAGCATAGCTTGAACGGAGCTAACGAACAGATGGTGAGTGTTGTGCCATGCACACGGGATGATTCTATACCATAGACAAGCACGGTGAGATCTCGATGAGCCGAGCTTATACATGCATCACCAACTGATCCCTCGCTCAAGAACATGCTAACGACCAGATATACCCTGCATAGATAGTGATGAGAATCGTTCCTCTAGTGCGTCCACAGAAGAGGCCTCCGCCGTGCGTGGAGCATCGTTGGTCTGCTTGGCAGGCCCCTTGGCCTCTTGTGCATCTCGGGACGGGGTATCGTGCTTTGCCTTTCTAGGCGCGGCCTTGCGATGGTCCCTGGACGAGTCCTCGGGTGCGTCTCTACGAGCGCCTTTGGAACGCGTCTCGGACATCACATCCATACGACGGGCGCCCCGGGACCGAGGCTCCGTGGGCAACGCACTCTGAGAAGAGGTGTGCGTAGGCGTCTTCTCCGTACTCTCCTTATAAGAACCCTTCGTAGCGTCTTGTGGTACGCTCTTCTCGCCCTTGGACCGTTCGAAGCGGGCCTGCTCTTCATGCCTCTCGGCCTCCTTCCTCTCCAAGAGACGCCGCGATCGAAAGCGCGGCACATCTTCTAGGGGCAAAAAGCCCGGGCGCACACGTCGCTCTTTGCGTATGGATCCATCCGCACGCACGCTTGCGGGAATGACACAGTCCCCTGTCTGGGCATCCTGCACCATACCCGACGGACGAGCCGTCATCATATGTGGAGGAAATCCAGCTATGTTGTCGTGACAGACGCTGTGTATGTGAGGCTATACAACTAGCGATTTTGGCGACCCTTAGGCCTGCTCGGCAGCGAGCTTGCGGGCAGCAGCGCCACGAGGAGCACGCGTGCGGGGCACGCGCTGCTTGCGCACCTGCGCGTTGACAATGGCCGTAGCGCGAGCCACAGCATCTGGACGTTAGCACTGTTGTAGCACGGGCACACGAGATGGGAGCATCGGTGCACAGCTCCCTACGAGCAGCCATGCATTCATGTTGCATCGCAAATACGCCCGATCCATCATACGGTGTCAGGGGGGTTCTAGCGCAATGCATGCCCTCTCGCGTGCCTGTATACGTACCCTTGCGCAGGTCAGCACGGTAGCCGTGCTTGGCGGCCACGTTGGCCACGGCGCCAGCGACGCGGCGAGAGCCACCCTTGCTGTGGATGTTAGTTTATCAAGCGCATACGTACATCGTCGTCGAGGCGCGGGCGCCACGGATAGCGCGAGGCGACGTCTTTTGCTTGCGCGTCGTCACAACGACGCCACGGTTCTCAGCGGGCACAATGCCGACAGACTTGTCGTTCACAAGACCCGAGTGCTTGTAGCTGTGGAAGGCGGCGAGGTTACCCGGCTCGCGCGAGAAAACGCGGCCGAGGCCCTTTTGCTTCACAAGGAAGCTGTTCGACTTGCGGACAAGAAGCCACTGGAGATCCTGCGTCGACATACTCGTGGTGGTAGGGGTCGGTCGGGGGTAGCAAACGAGGCCCCTGGGTCTTTTCAGAACTGTATTTGTCACGTGTTGTGCCACGTGGATGTGGACTGTGCGCCGCGGCCCACTCCACCCACGGCGCGTCCTCCGACGGCACTGATCATGGCCGGTGAGACAGCCTCCGACACGAGAGGCATTCCCACGGCGCCGTTTGTGGTACGCACCCGTAAGCTTACAGCAGCATGATGTGGCTGAATTTGTGGGCGGTGCGGACAAGGATGTAGGGCCGACGCTCCAACAGTTCCAGGAAGCCCTATCGTACGTGCATGCTACTTACGCCAGTAAATACAAGTTTATGGAGCTCAGTACGGCGCAGCGCCGCAAAGTGCTCGAGCAAAAAATTCCCGATATCACAAAAACGCTGCAGATGGTCGAGTTTCTCAAGACACGAAAGGGCTGTCCTGAGCCGACAGAGACGACGTGTGAGCTGAATGATACCTTGCTGTGCCGCGCTACGCTCGATCCTATCGATAAAGTGCACCTATGGCTCGGCGCCAATGTCATGTTGTCGTACGATATTGATGAGGCGATCGACATGCTCCGTGATAAGCTCGAGACGGCGAAAAAGAGCATGGGTATAGCGAATGACGACCTGGGCTTCCTTCGTGATCAGATTACCACGATGGAAGTGAACACGGCTCGCGTACATAATTGGGACGTCAAGCGGCGTCGCGAGCAAAGACAGACCTAAGGGAGCATAGGTTCGTATGTGGAGTTATTTTCTTCCTTCCATGTGGTGGCGATCGACGGTGCGGTTCGTCGGCCTCGGGGCGCGGCCCATGTCTACGGCACCGCGATTGTGTGCCGAGGCACGGCGAGATGGCCGCGCGCGATCTGTGCCGAGTGCAAAGAACTGGTCTCGGCCACAGGTGAGGCATGCACCGCCGAAAAAGGAGACGCGGCCCCAAGGCGGCAGCGCTCCACGTACTCAGACCAAGGTATCCCCTCCCAAGCAGGTGACGCCGCGCGTATCCCTTCCGCCCATTGTGTCAGTACATGACCTTGCGCGCATTTTGCGCGTGCATATGCGAAAGCTGCAGTTTCGAATGGAGCAGATTGGATTTGACGACACACGTCCGGACCGGCTCTTGAAACTCGAGGACGCTGAGCTCATTGCCGCCGAGTACAATGTCATGGTCGCTACGAAGCAAGACTCGGAACTCGATATATACCCCCGCCCAGCGCCGACGCCGGAGGAGCGCGCCACACTTCCGCTGCGGCCACCGGTCGTGACGATTATGGGCCATGTCGATCACGGTAAGACGACGCTGCTAGATACGCTGCGTTCGACGTCTGTGGCTGCCGGGGAGGCCGGTGGTATTACGCAGCACATTGGTGCATTTAGTGTACCCGTCAAGCGCCCAGAAGGTGCGATATCCAGTGTCACATTCCTGGACACGCCGGGTCATGCAGCGTTTTCGACGATGCGCAGTCGCGGCTCATCCGTCACGGACATTGTCGTGATGGTCGTAGCGGCTGATGACAGTGTCATGCCGCAGACACGCGAAGTCATTTCACTCGTGCGCGGTGATGATCGGCATGTCCCCCTCGTCGTGGCGATCACGAAAGTGGACGCGCCGAAGGCCGATCCACAACGCGTGCGCTACGACTTGTGTGCCGAGGGTATTGACGTCGAAGACTTGGGCGGCGATGTGCCGTGTGTCGAGGTCAGCGCGAAGCAGGGCATCGGCCTGGATGCACTCGACGAGACGCTGGCGGTCATGGCCGAGATGGCCGAACTACGGGCCGAGACGAGCGGTATGGCTGAAGGGCGCATTCTTGAGAGCCGTGTGGAAAAGGGCCGCGGCAACGTCGCGACGGTGTTGGTCCAGCGTGGCTCTCTCGCATCGGGCGATGTGATTGTTTGCGGCACGACATGGGCCAAGGTGAAGCAGCTCATGCAGCCGGATGGGCGCGCGACAAAGCAGGTCCTGCCAGGCTATGCGGCGCAAGTCGCGGGGTGGCGTGAGTTGCCCAAGGCGGGCGACCAGTTTCTCGGGGCACCAGACGAGGCACGAGGCAAGCGAGCCGTGGAGCACCGTCAGCGCATCGTGGAAGAGCAGGCGTTGTTACTGGATGCCGAGCAGATTGACGAGGGGCGGCGCCGTAAAGCCGAGGCTGACGCACAGCGTGAGCGTGCCGAGCAGCTGACGCGGCGCGAACTGCAACGCCTCCAGCGTGCTGAGGAGGAAGGCACGATGCACGCGGAGGCCGTGGCGCAGGCCGTGCGAGCGCAGAATGCGACGGAACAAGAAGCGTCCGAGACGCGCGCTGTGCTACCGCTGATTTTGAAGGCGGATGTGTCTGGCACGGCCGAGGCGCTGGCTCATACGCTCGCGCCCATAGGCAATGCGCGGGCGGGTGTCAAGATCGTGTCGCAAGGCGTGGGTGACCTGACGGAGAGTGATGTGAATGTGGCGCATGCGGTCGGTGCACACGTGATTGGTTTCCATGTCAAGGCATCCAAGGCGATTCAGACGCTCGCCTCGCGCATGCAGCCGCCTGTGGCGGTGCACTGCGACGATGTCATCTACCGCCTCATGGACCACGTCACCGATCAAGTGGCGCGGCTGTTGCCTCCACGTGACGAAATGCGCGTGGTCGGCGAGGCGCAGGTGGCACAGCTCTTCCACATCAAGCAGGGTTCGCGCCGCCCGCCCAAGTGCGTCGCGGGGTGCCGCGTGACGAATGGTGTGATCAGTCGTGCCAGCGAGGTGCGTGTCCTGCGTGGCGATGACCGCCACGAGGTGTTCCGCGGCAAGCTCGATACGCTGCGCCAAGTGAAGAAGGATGTGGCTGAGATGCGCAAGGGTACCGAGTGCGGCATGTCGTTTGATGGCTTCGATGGCCTGCAGGTGGACGATCAGATCCAATGCTTTACCATGGTCCAAGTCCCTGCGAGCCTCCATAGCTCCACGTCGTAGGTGTTGTTCACGTGATGTGCATTTGAGCCGCTGACGGTGAGCGTGGCCCAAGTTGGCACGCCATGACCACCAGTGGCAACGCGCTGCTGCTCAAAAAGCAGCTGGTGGAGCTGCGCAAGAACCCGGTCGATGGGTTCAGTGCGGGTCTGAAGGATGACAGCAATCTCTTTGAATGGGACATTATGATCATTGGTCCGAACGATACGCTGTATGAGGGCGGCTTTTTGCGTGCCGAGCTCAGCTTTCCGCAGGAATACCCCCTCTTGCCGCCCAAGCTGAAATTCAAAACGCCTATGTGGCACCCAAATATCTACCAGGATGGGACGCTGTGTATCTCGATCCTGCATGAGCCTGGCACGGACGAGTACGGATACGAAGACGCTAGCGAGCGCTGGCTCCCAGTACATACCGTCGAGTCGATCCTCGTATCGGTCATCAGCCTGCTCAGCACCGACCCACCCAACACCGACTCGCCGGCCAATATCGATGCAGCCAAGCAGGTCCGCGAGGACCTCGTCGGCTACCGCCGCAAGGTCCGTCGCCTCGTACGCCAGTCGAGCGAAGAGGCGTTTGATTAGTGCTATGTGGTAGTATACAATGATCGTGCCGTCGCAGCTGCGGCCATCGGTGGCTGTGCGCCACCAGCGCCAGCGGGCAGGACCGACGTCGGCATACTTGGCATAACGGGCGTGCGCACCGCATCCACTGGTTGGTATACAACGGTGCCTGCCGGCGTCAACGTCGCAGACATCGTATTGGCAAAGCCGTACAGGCACCCCATGTGCTTGGCATCATCGATCACACCCTCAAAGAAACGATCCCGCAAGCGGAAAAAGGTCGAGGCCGTCAGCAGGCTATCACTGCCGGCCTGGTGCTGTTGCCCCATCCGACTCACTTGCAGATCGTCAGCGAGGTCCTGCAGGCCGCCCTTGAGCGTCTTGCAGCTGCGCATCAAAAACTTTACATCATACACACACGGGAACCACAGGTGCAGCATCTCAAAAAACTCTGCCTCCGTCGCTGGCATCGCCTGGCACGTCACCAGCTTCAGCAGATAGCCAAAGTCGTAGCCCGAGTGAAACGAGATCCAGTGCACGTCCGGCAGCAGTACCAGCCCTGACGACACGAGCATTTCTCCAAGCCACTCCTGATCAATCCCAAAACGCAAATGCCGCTCAAAGTCGATGCCCGCGGCTGTGAGTAACTCGAGCGAGTCGGGCGCGCACATGTCCTGTTGCACATCAAAGCGCAGGTTGAATTGCCATGTGCACGTATCTGGCGGCAAATTGCCATGCTCATCACACACCGTCAACCCAACCTGAATCATCTTCAAGAGATCGACATTGCATCGCAGCGTCTGGTAGTGGTAGTCGGTCGACCCACGGAATTGGCCGATCGGACGCGCAACAATTCCTGGAAACTCGGTATCCATTGCCACGAATGGATACTTTCGTATCACCGCACGTATATGGCCCATCTCGGCCTCGAACGTATCGGCCCACACATCGCGAATGCGGCCCGACATGATCGCATGCACACAACTCCCTAGCTAGGCGCTGTCGACTGGCGAAAGGGTTTGGTGTCACGTGATGTACGCGTCATTGTGGGTCGACGGTCGCAGCAGCACTTCTCTGGCCACCATGCCGCTGGAAGCGACGATGCTGGTGCTCGACAACTCCGAGTGGATGCGGAACGGCGACTATACACCGAGCCGCTGGGACGCTCAGTCGGATGCCGTCAATGTGCTTTTTGACGCCAAAACGAATGCCCACCCCGAAAACATGATCGGCGTCCTGACCATGGCCGGCAAGAGCCCCGCCGTGCTCGCCACGCTGACTCAGGACATCAGCAAGGTGTTTGCTGGTATTCACGGTAGTAAGCTATCTGGCCGCGTCGGCCTCGCCACAGGTATCAATGTCGCGCAGCTGGCCCTCAAGCACCGCCAGAACAAGAACCAGCGCCAGCGCATTATTGCGTTTGTCGGTTCGCCTGTAGCCGACTCGGAAGAGACGCTTGTACAGCTTGCAAAAAAGCTGAAGAAAAACAACGTTGCCGTGGACATTATCAGCTTTGGCGAGCACGAACAAAACGGCGCCAAGCTCCACAAGTTGATTGAGACCGTGAACAGCCACGACAACAGCCACCTCGTCACTGTGCCTGCCGATGCTGGCCCCCTGTCAGATACCCTGCTTTCATCTCAGATCGTGCTGGATGGTGACGATGACCAGGCCGGTCCGTCAGGCTCGTCAGGACCAGCCAGCCGCTTCCAGTTTGGCGTCGATCCCAACGCCGACCCTGAATTGGCTCTCGCCTTGCGTCTTTCCCTTGAGGAAGAGCAGGCGCGACAACGCCAGACCCAAGAAAATGAAGGCGGTACACAGGAGCAGCAGCCACCCACGGCTCCGGAAACACAGCATCCTGCGGAAGGCGCCACAGGCTCACTCGTGCCCATCGATGCGCCGCCCCTAAGTGGAACCTCTGGCCTTGATACAGACATGGCACGCCAGGCTGACCACGACGACGAGTTGCTCAAGCAAGCTCTGGCTCTATCACAACAGCCCGCATCCAAAGAAGAGGAAGATGCTCCCATGGAGTCGAGCGAGGCCAGCTCGCAGCGCGCCACTGTAGCAGGTCTCCATGAAGGAGATCAAGACGAGGAAATGACTGAAGAAGAGGCCATTGCACGTGCCATTGAGATGAGTATGATGGATACGGATCAGGCTTCCAAATAACAATCAAGACCGCACTTGTCCCTCAAAGTTATGCGCGCATGTTTAAATTGTTGACTATCAAGAAAAAAATGTCTAGCTAGCTTAGAAGTAAAGTATTGTTCTTGAAGAGATGATAGACTTCATGTTCATAGAACATGTCACGGACCCTCTGCCTTATTTGATGCTTTAAGCAATGACGCAAAGGTAAGTGGGATTTGGCGAGGAGGTAGGGGGCCACTCGTAGTTGACTGGCTCAGAGTTCTGCTCTCCATTTTGCGAGTTCGAGCAAGTGTTGCCCTTGTTGGTGATGAACTCCTTGGTAACTTCCATTGTGCTCGGTATTCTTGGGTGGTGAGGCATACTATCAGATTCAGAACCGCCTATTTATCTCTTTCTGTCTCTTCTATCAGTTATGAATTTGACTTATTTTGTTCGTTCCGTCATTGAATGTTCATTGTTCAAGGATCCTTGTGCCTCTCATTCAACGACGCCATGCTTCATTAACCTTATTTGTTCAAAATGTGTCCCATGTGCCATAGATGCGCTTGCACTGGTGCTTATGAAATTCAATTGCACAAAGATTCTTTGTATTGTTATCGCGTGCTCCACATTTCTCAGACAGAAACAAAGAGCAATGGATACAATGTGATTGTTGTGAACAAAGATTTCGCCACCCAAGCGAGGAGTACAATAGTACCATGAGAATACTTGCACAGTGGTCCGGGTAAAAAATCCATGTATATAGTCAGCCCATTTTCTCGGTACATTCAATCTTGGTATGTTGGGATCATCAGTGGCGTTTGCTATTCTTGCATATTCTACATCGCTTCTACTGTGGATCCCGGCCCCTTCACATCTAAGGGCAAAAAATGCAGGTATCTTGATTATTGCAGGCTGGACAACTCTTGGTAATATCATTGAAGCTTCCGCAGCAATCTCACTTCAGGATGCCCCTTATGTGATTAATGTACCTTGGTGCGATTTTGGTGTGTATAAGCTCCGCCTAATAATGTCCAGCTGCTGTGTTCAGATATCTTTGGGGGGTGGGTGCTTGCACAGGAAGTCTTATTCTGCTTAGGAGACTTGCTCTGATTGTATCACCTTATTCTGCCCCTCCATCGAGCCCGGATGTTAAACGGTCCCAGTTTGCCGTTGAGATACTGCTTGGACTTATCGTTCCATTAGTTCAAGTCCCGTTACATTTTCTTTTTCAGGGTCATCAAGTTAATGAGGTGAAGGACTTCGGTTGCATAGCCCCAATATACCCCTCGGTACCCTCCATTCTGTTGGTATTATGCTATCCAGTTTTAATTGATACTGTTGGAACGGCATACGCTCGTAAGTTAAGGTATTGTGTTGAACTAACCTGATTCAGTGTTTGCTTTATACCACATTTGTAAGAAGAAAGACTCAATTGACGACGTGTTAGGATCCAAGGGCACTAGAGCTACCAAGTCGCAGTATCTTAAGCTTGTGGCCCTTGGTATCACGTACTTGAGCTTATGGTTCCCTTTATCTGTGGTGTTTCTCATACTCAATATTTCTAAAGCCCCGCTTTTGCCTTTTGATTGGAGTATTGTTCATTCAGATTTTGCCAGAGTCGGGTTCTATACGGTTGATCAACTGACAAAAACTGACAGAGCTATTGTTGAAATCTCAAGGTGGATGGGACCTGTTACCGCTTGCGTGTTTTTTGCTTTCTTCGGATTTAGCTCAGAAGTCAGATTGGAAATGAGAGCGTGCTGGCGCAAAATTGTTTACTTGGGAAAAGGTGATTACTTCCCTGACTCATTTCCGCCTCGTTCATACGCTCCTTCTAAAACTTTGTCTAATGAGCGAGTGGATACTGCATTGTCCAGATCTATTGATGGCATCGAAAATGTACCGGATGACTTGAGAGAAAGCTGGTCATCGGAAATTCTTGACACAAGTTCTACTGTTGAAAAAGAATGTTATAACTGATATGCACAGTGGGCGTCAGGGTCATGCAGATGCAATAGTCTTGATAGTCTATACTTGCTACCTTGATAGTTTTTTATTGTAAGTGGTCGCATTGGATTGTAGACATTCCTGTGTATGACCACCCATATTGGTTCTGCTTACAAGCTCAGGCTGTCAAGTTGAGCATGCGAGCACATGGTCTTTGTACTTTTTCATGTTGGCAAAACATATTGACCCTCTGCATCCATGTGCCATCGTGTGGCAGGAAGAGAGAGCTTCGATAGTGCCGTTGTACTGATGCTGTCGAGTAAGTGTTTGTGTCTTGGTGCTGCGTGACTATGTGTGATGGGAAGAAGGATATAAAGGGCTGAACGAACGAGGTCGTTTGAGGGCTGACTCAGCCGAACAAAAAAAACGCCCCTTTCCTGCCTTGAGCCATAGTTCGCGCGCTAGCATGGTACGTGCCACATCGCTGACCCTAGTCTTCGCGCATCGAGCTACTTACTGCGGGCGGCTATCGCATGGATGGCCGGCGACCGCACGAGTTTCGTTCTATGGAGCTGACTGTGTCGCCGCATGCGTCTGCTACGACGTCGCTGGTGCCGACGACTGCGTCGGCATCCGTGCGACCCGATGGCTCGGCGAAGGTAACCCAAGGACTGACCAGTGTGACGGCATGTATATATGGTCCACGCGAGCCGTCGCGCATGGCGCGTACGCCGATCGTGCGTCCGAACCGTGCGAGCATCCACGCTGAGATTGCCATGGCGCCGTGGGGTGGCCAAGATTGGCGGCATCGCTCGCGTAACGACCGGCGCATTGTTGAATGGGCGAATGCTCTGCGCTCAACATTCGAGCCTGTGGTGCAGCTGCACCTTTATCCTCGCGCGCAGATCGACATGGTGCTGTATATCCATCAGCAGGATGGAGGTGTGCTGCCTGCCATGATCCACGCGTGTACACTGGCACTGATGGATGCGGGTGTGGCCATGAGCGACTATGTAACAGCGATGACATGTGGCCTCTACGGCTCGACCGCGCTACTGGACCTGAATGTGACGGAACAGATGGATCTGCCGTATGCAACCGTGGCTATTCTGCCGCGCACGGGCGGTGTGCCACTACTTCAGCTCGATACGCGTATGCACAAGGACCGCTTTGACACGATGATGCGAACGTGCGTTGAAGCGGCCGATGTGCTGCAGAGCGAGTTGGACGCAGCCATCCGTGGCCGGACGGCGCAGCTGGTGGAGGCCGCCGTGGCATCGCGACCGAGGCCCATGGATAGATAGATTCACGTGCATATTACCTCAGCGTGCTACGTGGCGTGGCCCCTGCGTGAGGGGGGCGGGTAGATATGTGGGGCGGGCCCGGGATGAGTGGACCGAGGCAGGGCACGTTGTGGCCTGTGATTTGCTCTAGTAGTGTGGCAAGGGACAGGAGCGTGTATAAAAGGGGCGGGCGACCCGATTCGCTTTGTTTTCAGCGCTTACGATATGGTGAACGTTGGTATTAACGGATTTGGTCGTATTGGCCGTATTGTGTTCCGCAACTCGCTGAGCCACGCTGACACGGATGTGGTGGCAGTGAACGACCCGTTCATTGACCTTGACTACATGGTGTACATGCTCAAGTACGACTCGACGCACGGCCGCTTTGACGGTGAGGTGTCGGCTCGTGATGGCAAGCTGATCGTGAATGGCCGTGCCATCCACGTGTACGCTGAGAAGGACCCTAGCAACATCCCGTGGTCGGAGAGCGGTGCTCTTTACGTGATCGACTCGACGGGTGTGTTCAAGTCGATCGAGAAGGCCTCGGCTCACCTGAAGGGTGGTGCGCGCAAGGTGGTGGTGTCGGCTCCCTCGGAGGACGCGCCGATGTACGTGTGCGGTGTGAACCTGGACTCGTACAAGCCGTCAGACAACATTGTGTCGAACGCCAGCTGCACGACCAATTGCCTTGCGCCACTCGCCAAGGTGGTGCACGACAAGTTTGGCATCATTGAGGGTCTGATGTCGACGGTGCACGCCACGACGGCTACGCAGAAGACGGTCGATGGTCCCTCGGCCAAGGACTGGCGTGGTGGCCGCGCTGCCGGCGCCAACATCATCCCGTCGAGCACGGGTGCGGCTAAGGCTGTCGGCAAGGTGATTCCCAGCCTGAACGGCAAGCTCACGGGTATGGCGTTCCGTGTGCCTACGATTGACGTGTCGGTCGTGGACCTGACAGTGCGTATCGAGAAGGGCGCGTCGTACGACGAGATCAAGGCTGAGATCAAGCGTGCCTCGGAGAACGAGCTCAAGGGTATCCTCGGCTACACGGAAGACGACGTGGTGTCGCAGGACTTTGTGGGCGACAACCACAGCTCGATCTTTGATGCCAAGGCTGGTATTGCGCTCGGCCCCAACTTTGTGAAGCTCGTGTCGTGGTACGACAACGAGTGGGGCTACTCGCGCCGCTGCCTGGACCTCATCGCCTTCATGGCCAAGAAGGACGGTGCTAACTAAGTAGAGTACAACTATTCGATCACGAGCAACAAGTGGGGGTCAGGATGACGGTGGACGTGGTCCATCGCTGTCGCGAGGTCGTCGTCGTCCAGCAGCATGACGCGATCGCCGTCCTCGTCGATGTGGTACATACGGGCATGCGCATCGAGGCGCATGTGACGGTGCACATGCGCGTGCAACTCGCTGAACCTGACGGCTGACGGCAGGGCGACGTCGATGTGCTCGGTGCCGCGACGCACGTGGACCATGACGGTCGGGGCGCCCACTGCCGGCGAGTGCGGTGCGGAACGCAGCCACGCGCTGCCACTCGTAGCCGACGCGCCTGAGCCGCTGTTCTGTCGTGGGCTCGCTGAGGTGGGTGCCATCGGCTCGCCGGACCTTCGCGACCCGGCCGTGCTGATGGAGGCGTGTCGTAGGGATCCAGGCTCAGGCGCGGTGCCAAAGTAGGGATTCCACTCGCTTTTGGGCGAAACGGGCACATTCGGCAGGGTGATGGGAGTTGGATGCCAGTCTGCGGGCGTCGCAGTGCCGAGGGGAGACATGAAGCTGCGCATCGCCATGCTGTCCGACGCCGTGCGCTGCATGGCCGTCATATCGAGGCGCATCGGGGGTGGGCCGCCACGGGCGGCGGCCAGGCCTCGATGTCGGGTGGGCGTGCGGCCGATGCGCATGGCTTCGAGCTCCTTTTCGAGAAATTCTGGATGCGCCTGTCCACTCATCGACGACGAGCGCATGGGCAGGGGGCAGGGCGACATGTGCGGTGGGTGCCCCAACGACATTTGGCGCCATACCTTGTGGGGAGAGGGCGATACGTCGTCGGGCACGTACATCTCGCGCGGGCTGTCGCATTCCGAGACGCTCGGCGTGCGAATCGACAGACTGGAGGCCGTGCACGGAGCGCGAGATGGCACGTCCGCCGGCAGATGCGGCGTCACCGGTGTCAAGGCACTGCGTTGCCGAGCGGCGACTGACTCACGGCGCTGTCGAATCTCATCGAGCTGCCGCTGCAGCGTCGAGTGCCATATGCGCAGCTGCTCCTCGTTCTTGCACTTGAGGCAGAACGATTCGATATCGAGCTCGCCGTGCCACCATACCTGGAGGATGTAGGCGTCGGCTTGGCGACCGAGGGCCTGGATGCCGACCATGTTGCTCAAAAAGATGCGGCCCTTGAGCTGGAGCGGCGCTGAGAGGCGCTCTTGACGGCGTGATGATTCCGAGACGCTGCCGCCGCGGGGACGCAGTCGTGTCGAGCTCTTTGAGCGGGTGCGACTCGGCATGGCATGGCTCGTGTCTTTGCAGCAGAGCAGGATATGTTCAAATAGGTATACACAGAACTCGCGCTCCGATTCGCCCTTGGACACGATGAACGAGTCGCACAAGAGCAAGGAGCCAAAGGTCTGGAGCGAGTGGCCTTTCCAGTCTTCGACGCGCGATTCGAGATTCTGGACGAGCTGCTCGTTTTCCTGCGCGCGACGAGTCTCGTTCACGCGGTCGGTGATGCGGCGAATGATCGTGAGCGCATCGATCAGATCGGCGCGCTCCAGCTCCGGCGTATGCTTGAGCAGCTGCTCGAGGAGGAGGGGGTATTTACAGATACGCTGGACGGGCTTGATGAGGTACGTCGGCAGCTCGTACGTCGGCTCAAGGTATCGAGACTGGGCCGCGGGAATCTGCGCCAGCGCCGCGAGGGCACTGCGCTCGTCGTTGATGTGGTGCAAGGCATGTGCATAGTTCGCACAGAACAAATCGTACACGGAAAAGTCGTCTTCGAGTGCGCGGAAAATGCCGCTGAGGAGCTGCTTGTCCGCGGGTTTTTGGGCATTCTGCTCCAGACAGATAAGGAAGCGCCGCTGGGCGTCCACGAGCTGGTCCAGATTACCAAAGATGTGGTGCAATGTGTCCTGCGACACGAGATCATACTGCGAGAGCGCCGATGCGTAGGCCTGCAGGATCTCGAGATCGCTGACGTATTTTCGCTCGGACTCGAGCAGTTCGCGGCTAACGAGTTCGCGCTGATCGGGCGGTGCTGTGCGTATGAGCTGCTCGGGCGTATCGTACGGATGCGGTGTGTGAAGGTGCACGAGGCCGCGCTCTTCCAGCAGCGTGACGAGACGGTCGACGGTGCGCACGACGCGCACGAAGCCGTTCGTGTCGTTGAGATACAGCTGCGACACGGTAAAGGTATCGTCGGGATCCCAGCCTAGACGCTCTTTGAGAGCGAGAATGAAGCGCATCACCAGGGCCTTGCACATGTTGGCATTGCTCAGGCGCAGCTCGGTCGTGTACGAAATAGGCGGCCACCGCATGTAGGTGGCGTACACATTGAACAGCATGCAGAGCGGCTTTCCCAGGCGGAAAAAGTGCCAGAGGTCCGAGACGGGATCAAAAGCATCTGTGCCGGGCCGCGCCCATGTACGTGGCAGCTCGTGCTCGAAGCCGTACACGGACCCAAGGCGCTTGGCGAGCTGCGTGCATGTCTGGAACAGTCCCGAAGGCGGCGCCGAGGCGTGCCTGGGATAGGGCATGGCCGGCGAGGGCGGCATCATCGGCACAGAAGACGCCGTCGCCGGACTAGTCCCTGGCGGTGCATCGGCTAGGCCGTGCATCGGATGCATCGGATGCATCGCAACGACGACAAAAGCGTGGAGCCAGGGGGAAAAACGCGCCGCAAGTGCTCGACGATGATTGGGCGCAGGTGGCTCGCAACTCCACGGCGGCCCTCGTGGGCGACGTTCGCAGGGGGCCTTCGAACTATCACGTGCGCTGACACCGTGCGGCCCTGGTGCGTCGGTGCCACGGTGGCAGGGGGCGGTGGATCGTCCTCAGGATCCACCATGATCATGCCTGGTATTCGTGCATGGACCCTTGTGGCCCTGGCTGCGCTCGGTGTATGGGCCGGTGAAGAAGCCAATGGCGCTGCTGACTCGAAGGTCGTAGTGCTGACGAAGGACTCGTTCCCTGCCTTTGTGAATGAGCAGGCGCTCTCGCTCGTCGAGTTCTACGCGCCGTGGTGCGGTCACTGCCAGGCTCTGGCGCCGCAGTATGAAATCGCTGCCAAGGAGCTTGTGTCTGAGAACATTAAGCTTGCGAAGGTCGACTGCACGCAGGAAGAGGCTCTGTGTGGCGAGCAAGACATCTCGGGCTTCCCGACGCTCAAGGTGTTCCGTCACGGAGCGGCGACGCCGTACACGGGCTCGCGCAAGTCGGAGGGCATTGTGAGCTACATGGTGAAGCAGAACCTGCCCGCTGTGTCGGACATTACGGCGGCCAATTTGGAAGAGTTTACCGCGAAGGACAAGTTTGTCGTGGTGGCGTACCTGGACAAGGCTGACACCGAGTCGCACAGCGAGCTCAAGCGCTTTGCCGAGGAGGCGCGCGACATGTTCCTCGTCGGTGCGTCGACGGACAAGGAGCTGGCGAAGGCCCAGGGTGTCAAGGCGCCTGCGCTCGTGGCGTACCGCGCGTTTGACGAACCTCGTGTGACGCATCAGGCCCGGGGCAAGTCGCTCACGTCCGACGAGATCAAGTCGTTTGTGCAAGTTGAGTCGCTGCCGCTCGTGAGTGAGATTAGTGCCGACAACTTCTTGCAATACGCGACGTCCGGTCTGCCGCTCGCCTACTACTTTGCCGATCCCGCCTCGTCGACGCTCGAGGACGAGGTGAAGAAGCTGGCTGACGTGGCCCGTGAGGTGCGCGGCAAGGTGAACCTGGTGTGGATTGATGCGACGAAGTATGGCTCGCACGGCAAGGCCCTGAACCTCAAGGGCGATGCATGGCCCGCGCTTGCGATCCAGGACATGGAGACGGGTGCCAAGTACCCTCTGAATGACCTCGGCAAGGACATTGTCGGCTCGGTGCGCTCGTTCCTGAGCAAGTATGTGGCTGGCAAGCTGTCGCCAAGCCTCAAGAGTGCGCCTGTGCCGAAGCAGACGTCGGCGCTGATTGACGTCGTCACCGACGAGTTTGACAAGTGGGTGTTGGACGACAGCCGCGACGTGCTTCTCGAGCTCTACGCACCGTGGTGCGGTCACTGCAAGCGTCTTGCCCCGACGTACGAGAAGCTCGCTGAGCTGTACGCGGCCGATGCCCAGGCCTCTAAGCAGGTGCGCATCGCCAAGATGGACGGCACGGAGAACGACCTGCCGCCGCACGCCGACATCCAGCTGACGGGCTTCCCGACCATCGTGCTCAAGCCTGCCGGCAAGCATGCCCGTGAGTTTATTGTGTACGACGGCGACCGCACGCTCGAGTCGCTCTCGGACTTTGTCGCGACGCAGGGCAAGAACAAGGCCAAGATCTCGGTGACGGCGCCCGAGCAGCCTGTAAAGCACGATGAGCTCTAATTAGATCTATAGACGGCAACGACGCCGGCGGAAGGTGCCTTGACGCCCTGCGGCATGCTCGTCGAGAAGATGGCGAGCGACGTATGGATTGACCAGCAGGCGCTGTGGATCATAGGTCGCGACGGTACGCAGCCAGTCAGGCAAGTGGGGGTACCGCGTCAGCAGCTCTGGACGATACGCCGTGTGTGTCTTGGCCCAGTGCGGTCGTCCGTCAAACTGGCGCATCAGCGTCTCGAAGCGGGCAAACAGGCGTCGGTACCGCACGGGCCAACCATACGGCCGGTACTGCACCAGCCCAATGTAGCAGGTCCGGCGGCCGTAGCTGGGACTCAGCCAGATCCCATCAGCATCGACAAAGCGCACCTCGATAGGAAAGTGGATGCGCTCGCCATCCGGGCGCGCATGCTCTTCCTTGAGCCATGCGCGAAGCGCCACGAGCGCGGCGCCCGTGTACTCGAACGGCACGGCATACTCGGTCGTGTACTGCTCGCACAAGCAGTCAAAGTTGAATACGCGGGGCGCGTCGTCGACACGCACGCTGATGGCTGTGTCGGTGCGCACGGGGCGCAGTCCCCCTGGTGAATCAAGCTCGTTGCGCGGCACGGACGGTGGTCGTGCGTGCGTCAGCGCAAAAGCCGCGCGAGACACGGGTGCTGGCAGCGAGGCGTGGAAGCGCGAGGCAAAGAGGAGCGCCTTGATGAGGGGCGGGGCGATGCGCGAGGTTTGCGTCGGCGTGCGGCGCTCGTCGGTGCGGGAGGCGCGATCTACTGTGATGGTGTGCGCGTGGGGCGACCACAGGAACCGCACGTGCTCCGCTGATGCCACGAGCGACTCGATGTGCGCCTGGACCGATGCAACGTGCCAGGGGAGGAGCGCAGGCGGCGCGGCACTCGCTGGCTCAAAGGGGTACACGTAAGCGGGACCCTTGGACGCGGGCGCCTGGGTGAAGGTGGGCGGCGATGGCAGCGGCACGCCGTGAGCGAGCATCGTACCGAGCCACGATGGATGCTCGATGAACGTGTCGTATGGCTCGACGGACAGCTGATCCGGTGCGCAAAGCAGGGATGCATCTTCGGGCACGCCTAGCAGTTCGTCTTCCGGCACATCCTCACACACCTGGCGGAGTCGGAAGGCTGGCTCTATAGCGAGTGTGACCGTGACGATGACACCGGTCGCACCGAGGCCACACAGCGAGGCATTGAACAGATCGGGGCGCTCGTCGCGATCGCAGTGCACGACCTGCGTACCGCTCGCGAGGGGGCAGACCATGTCGAGGGCGCGCACGTACGCCGACATGGCCGGAAAGTGGATGCCAGAGCCGTGGGAGGCGGTCGAGATGAGGCCGGCGATCGTCTGCTGGCTAATCGACCCGAGATTTGAGAAGCCGAAGCCGTGCTTCGCGAGCGACGCGGTCAGCGTCTCGATGTACGTGCCTGCCAATACGCACACCTCACGCTTGCGTGTGTCTAGGTGCACGATACCGTGCAATTCATCCGTACGAACGGTCCAGCCGAGGGAGAAGGGCAGGTCGGAGGGCGAGTGCCGGCGACCGACGGCGCGGATCGGCATCGCATGCCGGCGAGCCAGTTCGACGATCGCCACGACATGCTCGATACTTGTTGGCGCGAATACGTGGCGCGTGACCTGAGAAAACGCGCCGTCGTCGGTCGACGCGTCATCGGTGGCAAAGGTGCGCGCCCAGTTGGTGAGGTGGGCGGACGGCGACGCGCTGTCCACACGCACGGGCTCGACGATAGCCTCGAGCACGGCATTCGAGGAGGCTTTGGCAAACTCGGGCGGTGGGCGGTAGAAGCGCTGGGCCATGCCGCCCAGCGGATGCTGTCGTTCGTGGACAGCGACCTTCATGGTAGGAAGCAACCTCCACTATGTGACTACGGGGCGTGGGGAAAGAGGTCGGGGGATTGTTGGTGCACGAACGTCGCGACGCGGTCTACGCGCTCGCTCCAGTCGGTGAGGCGGCGAAGGAGTGCCTGCATCTGATCGGTATCGAGGACGCGGGGCTGGACCCATGTGATGCGCACGAGCTGGGCGACTTGGTCGATCGAGCCACGCACGAGGCCGAGACACAGGGCCTTCATGACGAGGTGCTCGACCTCGTCGACGGGTATGCGCGTCTCGGATGCTAGGGTGGTGAAAGGGAGCGTGCGGTCGTACATGGAGCGATGGAAGAGGCTCTCGATCAGGGCCATCAGGCAGAGTTTTTGGCGGAGGAAGGGGACGTGGGCCTGCAGCATCGGCTCGCTCGCGAGGCGGGGGAGCAGTGCCTCGAAGCGGCCCATATCGCCGGCGTTAAAAGCGAAGAGCAGGTCGGCGAGCCATGCGTACTCGGAGCCCTGGAGCGACGCGAGAATGGGGTGCAGGAGCAGTTCGCCAAAGTTGTATATGGTATCGCCCAGCAGGGCCGAGATGCTCAGGTCGTGCGCACACTGCACCTGCTCGGCCTTGGACATCTCGGCATCAACGTGAATGCATGCGAGAAAGAGGAAATAGTTGCGGTAGTAGTCGGCATACTCGGCCTTGGCCTTGTGGTAGTTGCCGCACACGCGATAGAAGGACGCGTGCACGACCGGCTCGACGGCGTCGAACGAGTCCAGGAGCTTGGCACAGCGATCCATGGCTGCGCGTGTGCCAGAGAGATCGCCGAGGAGGAGCTGAAAGTGGGCGGCCTCCATCGAGAGGAGGACGTGGGCGTCCTGCGTCTCGGGCTGGTCGGTCTCCGTCGCGAGGCGCTGCAGGAACGCGAGGGCATCGGAGGCATGCTCGTACTGCCGCGACACAATGACGCCCATGCTGGCGAGCACGAGGTGATTGATATGCCGAGCGAATGTGCGGATAAAGTGTTCGTACAGATCAATGTGCCGGGGGCGCTCCTGCGACGCTGGGTGCCGGAGGAAGCTCTCGACTTGGAGCGTCAGCTGGTACCACAGGCGCTGATCGCGCAGCTCGCGAAACGACTCATAGTAGGCACGCAGTTCTTGCGGCACATGGTCGTCTGAGAGCACCGACGTGAGGTAGTCGCGGCCGTCCATCTCGTCGTCGTCACAGGGAAAAAAGCGTCGTCATCGCCGCCGCCTCGCGTGGATGTATTATGTAAGCACGTAGCGCCCGCGCTCGCCGCGTGCGCCTGGCTGGCCGCGGCCGCCATGGCCGATTGGTGGCAGACCTGGCTCCAGCCGCCGGTGGGCAGCCGCGTAGGCTTGGTCGACGCGTCGCGCCCATCGCTGTGGATCTGTGTCGTGTCTATGTACGTGGGAGCGAGCTAACGCAGTCTCTTTAATCCGACGTTCTGGAACGTCGTAGCGCAGCATGGTGTGTGTGACGTGCGACTGACCCGCAGAGTACCGCCACAAGACGATCACACGCATCCTTGGCGGCCGCCGCTACCTGGGCTGCTACATGCTGGCGGCGACGATTTTCACGCTAGGCATCGTGCGTGACCATCTGTACCAGCTCGCGCTGCTGGAGCAGCCGGTGCATCCCACGCTCCTGCACCCGGCTGTGCGTGTCGCTGCGGTGCTGCTGTTCGCGGTCGGCACCGTGCTCGTCGTGTCATCGATGTGGGCGCTGGGCGTGACGGGCACGTACCTCGGCGACTACTTTGGCATTCTCATGGACTCGATGGTCACGGGCTTTCCGTTCAACGTACTGAGCGACCCGATGTACGTCGGCAGCACGCTGAACTTTGTGGCTGTCGCGCTGTGGTTCGCGCGCCCTGCGGGCCTCGTGCTGAGTGCGCTCGTGTGGCTCACGTACCGCGTGGCCCTGTGCTTCGAGGGGCCCTTTACCGCCCGCATTTACCGCGAGGCCGCCGAGAAGAAGGCGGCTGCGAAGAAGGCCGCCGAGCGAAAGGCTGCCGCTACACCCTCGCGGGCGCCCTACGCCACGCGGTCGCAGACGCGGAAGCGGGCGCTGTAGTCGATCGATAGGCCCCGATCATCGGGGACGCACCTTGCTGACGTACCATGCGCTGGCTGCGCCGCCTGCTTCGTGGTCTGCGTGCTGTGGCGTGCGTGTGGTGCGTGTGCCTCGTGCTGCAGTGGTCGATGGCCGGCACGTACCACACGGCGCCGTGGCCGCGGCATGCGCTCGTGCTCACCGCGCATCCTGACGACGAGTGCATGTTTTTTGGGCCGATCATCCAGAGCCTCGTGCAGCACCACGTCACGGTATCGGCGCTATGCCTGTCTGAGGGCAATGCCGATGGGCTCGGGAGCGTGCGTGCGCATGAGCTGACGCGCAGCTACGGCGTGCTGGGCGTGCCGCGCGATCGCGTGACGTGCCTTGATGACGCGGCGCTGCAGGACGGCATGGACGTGTCGTGGAGTGCCGCGTACATTCAGCGCCTCCTGGCGCAGTACGTCCATGACCACGCGGTGGATGTTGTCATCACGTTTGATGAGCGCGGCGTGTCGCTGCACCCGAATCATCGCGCGCTGTACCACGGTGCGCGGCTGTGGGCCGAGACGCATCCCCAGCGGCTGTGGACGCTCGATACCCTGACGTGGCGGACCAAGTTTGCGGGCCCCGTCAGTGCGGTGCTGCAGCGCTGGAGTGGGTCCGACTGGGTCGTGCTGGCGTCGTGGCGTGCGTACGCCACGAGTCTCGCGGCCATGTGGCAGCACCGGACGCAGCTCGTGTGGTTCCGCTATCTATACGTGGTGTGTTCGTCGTACATGCAGGCCAATCGGCTGACTATGGTACAAGGTGGCTAGATGGCGAGGGCGCGTGCATCGCGCGTGTGGCAGCACAACGAGCAGGCGGACCACGGCGGTGGCGGCGGCGGCGGCGGCGATGGCGCGAGAGGGGAGGCAGGGCAGCTTGCCTCGGGCGAGCTGGACGATGCGTCGTGCAGCGACAGGCCGGACAAGACGGCGTCGACGGAAGCCTCTGGCGAGTCGGGGGTATCGTAGACATGGTATCGCCGCCACAGCTCCTCGTTCGAGGCCTGGAGACGCGGCACGGCGCGGATCCAGCGGCGCAAGTCGCTGACCGAGCACCGCGTCTCGGGCGAGAGGGTAAAGATGCGCCGGAGGATGCCGTGCACGCCGTCGGAGATGGGCAGGATCTTGGCCAGGAGGTCGGGGTCGCGGAGGTATTGGCGGAACGTGTCGTCCTGCCACGTCGCCTGCTTCCATGGATTTCGCCCGCAAATGAGGTTGATGAGAATGATGCCCAGCGACCACACATCGTTCGCGGCGGTGCTGTACTCTGTGAGGCGCGTTGTGATGCCGCCCTGGCACTCGGGGCTCATGTAAAAGGAGCTGCCGCACCCAAAGTCGGAGCTCGTGCGGTCGCTCGTAGCGAGGCCAAAGTCGGCGACCTTGACGCGCCGGCCGCCGTCGCTGCACAAGATGTTTTCGGGCTTGAGGTCGCGGTGGTACACGCCCACTCGGTGAAAGTACTCGACGGCACTGAGGATCTGGTCGAACACGTCCTTGATGAGGGCGTCCGTCTGAGCGCGTGCGCGGGTGTACGACGGGTGCTCGGGTATAGGTCGGCCATCGCTCGCGTGTGGATCGGCGACGTACGGCTCCGGTGGCAGATAGTAGCGCTGCTTCTCCGTGATCATCTCAAACAGATCGCCGTCGGGGCAGTACTCGAGGACGACGTAGACGGCCGCGTCCCCCGGGTGGTCGAGCACGCCGTGCAGTCGCACGACGTTGGGGTGATTCGACATCATGGTGTGCACGAAAATTTCACGCAGCTGAAAGGCACGCTGTCGCTGATCCAGGCCCACCTTGTTCAGGCACTTGACTGCGTAGTACTGGGGGCGATGCACCCCGCGGGCCAGGTACACGACGCCGTACGCTCCGAGGCCGAGCGTCGAGAGGAGCTCGAGTCGTCCATCGGCGATTAGTGTGCCCTGCAAATGTCGATGTGTGGTGGCCATAGCAGCCAACGTAGCAGGACAACCGAGTGTGTGTGGTGGTGCGTAGCACACCTCGTCGCCGGCCCAGCAGGGCGAGGCGCCCGCCACCGCCGAACGCTTTTGGCATCAGGGACGCAGTGCCACGACGCCTAAAAAAAAAAAAATGGACGCATTCGTACAGGTGGAGGAACTGGGCACCCTTGCATGTGGCGCGTGTGATTGGTCCCCACGCCGTGGCTCGGGCTTGTCGAAAGAGGGACGGCGGGGCCTCGTCCCCTGTATGACTAAGCATTCCCCCGTCCTCGCCCCCGAGGGGCGCGCTGTTTCGCGCCCATGCACCGTCTGTGGAACCGCCCCAAGCCGCCGCCGCCGCCGCAGGTCGTGCGGGACGACGATCACGTCTACCCGACGTACGGCGGCGAGGTGCCTGCGCCGGCAGCGCGGCACGCCCGATCCCGCAGAGAGGAGGGCGCGCCGTCGGACGACCGGCCGCGGCCGCGTTTCTCGTTTCTGCGCCGGCACGGCGAGTGGGATGCAGGTGACGGCGGTCCCAGCCGCGCGCTGCTTCATGGTGTGCTTGCGGCGCAGAAGCGTGCGATGCGCGATACAGATTCGGTGGCGCAGGACGTCATGGCCTTTTGCTTCGCACAGCCCTCGTACATGGACAGGGAGTATGCGTATGAGCTGCTCGAGATGGTGGATGCTTCGGATGCGCATGCAAAGACGGCGATGGCGGTGCTTCGGCGCATTGTGACGTGCGGCGTATGGTTGGCGCAGTGCCGCGCGATTCGTGCGTGGGGCATGTGGACGATGCAGAGTCGGGGCGCGTGGGCGGCGCATGCGATGCAGGCCAAGTTCTTCGGTGCGTTGGAGGATGTGTGGGACGATGCCGTCCCGCCTCTGCGGCGCGACCTGCTTCGTGTGCTGGCGGCGGTCGTGTACGAGGCGCAGCCGGACAAGTCGCAGCGCCTCGGCAAGTTGTGGGCGAGGATCCGACCTGCAGGCCGGGCCGAGGCGGGTGAGCCACTGGACGAGCCGCTGTTCCATGACGAGCCGGGGCTGCCGCGCTCACTGCAGGCTGCGCCAGGCCAGCAGCATTGCGGTATGCCGGCGGCAGCACAGCGCGATGACGAGCGCGCACCGATACCCCCTGAGGACAGGCAGCTAGAGTGTGTGGCGGCGCATACCTGTGCGGTGGTGCTGGTGGATGCGCTGAGGACGGAGGACCGCGATGACGCCCTGATCCAGGCGCTGTATGTGGACGCCGAGTCGCTGCAAGCGCAGTTGCAGTCGTACGCTCGTGACGGTTCGGGCCATGATGCGGTGCTACGTGCCTTGACGCACCTGAATGAGGCGCTGGCTCTGCATAACGACTACAGGGCTTCCCAGCACGATACCCGGCCTGGCACGCCTGAGAGTGAGCTTTCGGACGATGGCCCCGCCCAGCCGAGTGAAAAGGCGCTGGGGAAGCGGCGTGCCATCGACGAGGGCAAGCCGCCACTCCCGCCTATTCCCCGTTCATAGCTCGTTAGAAGGTGAAGCGGCGCTTGTCCTGACCGATGCGATCGAGCACCGAGGGGGCTGGCGTGTCGGACGGAGCGTCGCTGCGTGCAGGCGCCTGCTGCTCGCGCTCCTTGCGTCGCTGGATGGCTTCTTGGACCATGCGTTCGATCGCCTGCATTTCGCGATCGTCGCGCGACTGAGCTCCGGCCATGCGGGCGCGCCACTCGGCGTCTGTCTCGCGCTCGCGGCGCTCGATCTTCTCAGGATTCCATGCCTCGAGTTTCTGGGGCTTGCCGTCGGGGCCTGGCGGCGGCACGCGCGACTTGGGCGTGCGGAAGTAGAGCAGGCCGACGGCGGCCGTGCCGACCGTGACGGCCTGGAAGGCGACACGGTACCGCAGCGCACGCTGAAACAGTTTCTGGTTGCCGCGCCGGAGCTGGACGGTCGCGTACGTTAGGGCTGCTGCCGTCAGGACAGAGCCGATCGGTGTGAGCGGGTCCTCGCGCAGACGACGCCACAGTCGGTCGACGCCCGTTTCGGTCGGATCCATGGTCGGTGGGGGGCAAAACAGGTGGAGGCTATGAAACGACTTGGTAGCGGCCGGCGAGGGTCATGCGCTGCATCGGAGCGACGGCGAGCGGCGTGCCGGCCGCCTCAACGTGCACGTCCAGCGGGCTCATCGTGTAGGCGGGAAGGCGCCAGGATGCGTGCACGTCTTGCGGCGAGCCCTGTGTCGCGAGGGGGAAGCGCACGGCGCTTCGGCCTTCGAGCGCGTGCGCGTGCCAGGACAGGGTGTGCGTCGCGGGGTCCCAATCGCCGATAGGCTCGCTCATGACGCCGCCTGTGACGTGGGCGTCGCTCGGGAGTGATATGCGGAACGACACGTCCTGGAGGGCGGCTGTCACGACGGGCGGCACGGCCGGGTTCGGGCGGTGCGTGACGAGGACGGAGCTTTGCTGTGCCTCGCACCGCCACTGGGTCTGGAGCAGCAGTGGGACAACCTGGTCGCCCTGATCGAGGGGCACCTCGTACTCGAGGGCGCACATGTCGTCGCCGACATCGAGCTCGTAGACGTGCGGGGCCGTGCACGTCACGCCGGCGGCCGGGTGGATCTGAGCGTGGGCGTCGCCCGCGAGGCGGAGGACGGCGCGGACACGGCGGGGCGCAGCGACGCGCACTTCGCCGACGACGCGGACCTGATCGAGGAGGCCATGGCGCCATACGGCATGGATGCGTTCGTACACGCCCACGTCGATAGGGACGGGCGCAGGCGCTGCTTCGCGTTCTGGCACACTGGGGGGCGTTGACTCGTGCCATGCCTCGGTCATGGGCGAGGTGAAGGGGCTGCCGATGATGGGCGAGACGATGGGGTGGTGCGCGTGCTCAGACACGTCGTAGGACGATGCACGGAACTCGCGGCGTCGAGACGACGAGGGACGGGCGTGCTGCCGGAGCTGCTCGCGGATCCGGGTCATTTCTGCGGCGTCGTCGGGGGGCATGAAGCTGAGATGCGCGGAGCGAGGCGCGGAAGGCGGTGCCGAGGGTCGCTCTGCAGGCAGCGACGCGGGCGGCTCGTGGGGCGGCGCGGGGGGTGCCTGGGGTGGTGCTTGGGGCGGCGGCGCCTGGGGCACGGGAGGTGTCTCGATCGCGGTGGGCGCAGGTGGCGGCATGGGACGCGCCTCGCGAGGGCCTACCAGGGGCGGCGTCTCGATCGCGGTGGGCGCGGCTTGGGGTCGGTGCGAGGCGTCCATGTACTCGGACGGCAGCGCGATGCCATGCGGCATGTGCTGCACGCCGACGAAGCGGGCCATGTCCGCGCGCGGATCAAAGGCCTTGGCAGCCTGTGCCGTGGTGCGGGCCATGTCATACAGGCCGCGCGCCAGCTCGCTCTGGTCCTTCGCGAGGTGGATCGCAGCGTCACGCAGCATCGTCAGGCGCTCCAAGTCGGCGGCCTCGTACGCCTGCAGGGCGATAGGCGCGCGGCTCTGCCATGCTGCCTGGGCGCGGCTCAGGGCCTCCTGGGTGGCGGCGAGCTTGGACTGCGCGGCAGGCGTGCGTTTCTGCTCCAGCTTGCGCTGGTCCTTCGCGAGGTGCGACTCGAGGGACTGGAGCTCGCGGATCGATGGCGCCATGCCTTCGTCGTGCCGCGGGAGCGCCGACCATGCGCCGTGGGCGGGCGCCGTGTGCAGCATGTCGTGCTGCCGCTGGAGCTGGCGCGCGAACACGGTATGCAGCTGTGCGAGCTGGCCGAAATGGTCGACGAGGCACGCGTACACGGGCCGGTACTCGACGGGTATGTGAGCAGGATCACCGAAGCGCTTCGCCGCCTTTTGCAGGTGCTTGATGTAGGCCTCTTCCGCCTCGCACTGTGCGGCCATGTAGTCGGCAAGGTGGTCGTGGAAGACGCGCGCGTGGCGCAGGCGCTGCTGCAGCGCGACGAAGCCCGAGCGCGGGTCCTTGTGCGCGAGTGCGGGCACGTAGCCTACGCTACGCTCCGGGACGTCGGTCATGGCACGCGGGAAAAAAAAAAGGCGGGGCGGCGCCGGCGGAGGGCTTGGTTCGCCTCCATCCACGATGGCCGACTTTATCAAGCTGTCCATCTTTGGGACCGTGTTTGAGATCACGACGCGGTATGAGAACTTGCAGCCTGTGGGCATGGGGGCCTTTGGCCTCGTGTGCAGTGGGCACGACAAGCTCACCGACACGTCTGTGGCGATCAAAAAGGTGATGAAGCCGTTCAGCACGCCGGTGCTGGCGAAGCGGACGTATCGCGAGCTCAAGCTGCTGAAGCACATTCGGCACGAGAATATCATCTGCCTGAGCGACATTTTCATCTCGCCGCTCGAGGATCTGTACTTTGTGACGGAGCTGCTCGGCACGGATCTGCACCGCCTGCTCACGAGCCGCCCGCTGGAGAAGCAGTTTGTGCAGTACTTCTTGTACCAGATTCTGCGGGGGCTCAAGTACGTGCACTCGGCAGGCGTCGTGCACCGCGACCTGAAGCCCAGCAACATTTTGATCAACGAAAACTGCGACTTGAAGATCTGCGACTTTGGCCTGGCGCGTGTGCAGGACCCGCAGATGACCGGATACGTGTCGACGCGCTACTACCGCGCGCCGGAGATCATGCTCACCTGGCAAAAATACGACGTCGCCGTCGATGTCTGGAGTGCCGGCTGCATCTTCTCCGAGATGCTCGAGGGCAAGCCGCTGTTCCCCGGCAAGGACCACGTCCACCAGTTCTCGATCATCACCGAGCTGCTCGGCACGCCGCCCGAGGAGGTGATCAACACGATCTGCAGCGAAAACACGCTGCGCTTCGTGCAGTCGCTCCCGAAGCGCGAGCGCGTGCCGTTTACGCAGCGCTTCCCCCACACGGACCCCGAGGCCCTCGACCTGCTCGAGCGCATGCTCGTGTTTGACGTGAACACACGTATCACCGCCGGCGATGCGCTCACGCACCCGTACCTGCAGCCGTACCACAACCCCGACGACGAGCCCGTCGCCGACGAGGTCTTTGACTGGAGCTTCAACGATGCCGACCTGCCGATCGACACATGGAAGGTCATGATGTACTCCGAGATCCTCGACTTTCACAATATCGAAGACGCGCCGTCCGACGCCGCACCAGCGCAGGCATCCGGCGCCGCCCCCGCCTTGCCCGAGGCGGATCCGACCCAGCAGGCCGAGGCACAGCAGGCCCACGATGCCCAGTTTGCCGACCTGGCCCCCTAAGTTGCCTCCACACCACATCATTATGGCCGGGCGCCGGGCGGTCGGGTGGCTCGTGGCGTGGCTGATCGGATGCGCTTACGCGGCCTCCTCCTCCTCCCATCATAGCAGCAGCCATACGGCGTATAGATTGCCTACGTCGGCCAAGACACCCTATGTGCCGCTGCCCAAGCACTCGACGAACTCGAACATTAGCGCGAGCACTGGCCTGGCCTCGCCAGCCCCTGTGAGCAGCACGATACCCAAGCCAGACCATCCCTACGTACTGCAGGATGCCACGCCGATCCGCAGCGAAGTCAAGCTGGACGCCACGGATGGCGTGTTTTTCCAATTCGTGGGCAAGCCCAAGACGAAGCTGTGGCTCTCGCTCTCGCTGTGCAGTGGCCCCGGCATTGAGGCGTACAACACGAGCGACAGCGACTTGCTCAAGCAGCTGGACATGTCAGCGCGCGAGGCGCGCGAGGCGACGCTCGTGGCCATGTACGTCGCGACGGATGGGCGCACGAAGAACCCCGGGCCAGACTCGGGCATCGACTCGTCTCAGACAGGCTACGCGCTCGGTGGATGGTGCGAGGTCGTCGTCGAGAGCGGCTCCAGCGACACGACGTTCATTGGCATCTGGCCACCGAAGCATACGCGTGGACAGACCGGCACGTACACGATGCAGCTGATTGCGTCGACGGTCGGCTCGCTCGAGAGCGTCGCTACCTCGCCCGGCCTGTTTTTCGACGACACAGATCGCCGCAATGCGCTCCTCACGTCGTTCAACTACACGTCGCCGGCGCCGAACATCAGCCTCATTGTGCTGCCGACCGTCGGCCCGAACTCGCTCTCGTCCATCAACTACTTCAACTCGTCCTTCTGCCGCATCTTTGATCTGTGGGAGCACATGGGCGTGCGTGGCATCCAGCCATACATGAACAGCAGCGAGACGAGCCGCAACACGCAGCCGCGGTTCACGCGCGGCCCTGACGGCCAGCCTCAGCCGATCCCGCGGCCGAACTGGAATGGGTCGGTCGGTCAGGCGCCACCCGGCGCGGCCATCGTCGAGGACGCCGCGGTGCTCGAGACGCATGTGCGCAAGCTCGAGGCCAACAGCACGGCATGGCTGCAGCAAGTGCGCAAGCAGTTCTATGTGCAGGACCTCGAGCCGGGCTCGAACTACACCGCGTACCTCGTCGCGTCCGAGCTCGTCGGCGCACATGTCCGGCACACGCTGTATCCGTCGGTCAAGTTTGTGACGAAGCGCACGCGGAACTGCCGCCTGCTGTACAATGTGGACTTTTGCCCGGAGCTCGCGTACGCCGTGCCGTACAATCCCGAGCAGTCGCAGGAGCACGTTCTGGGCGTGCTGCGCGACATGATCTCGGCCAACTACGGCAACTTTTCCGCGACGCTCAGCGCGTTTCCGTGTGAATCGACCAAGTTTGGCGTGTACTCGAGCGTCGCGACGTGCGATGACTGCCGCCGCGCGTACCAAAACTGGCTGTGCGCCGTGGCGATTCCACGATGCACGGACCTCGTCGATCCGTCGATGAGCGCGGCGAGCCAGAACGGCAGCGAGCTGCAGGGTCTGCCGATGCCGCCCAATACGAACATGTACCCGTACATTGTCAATCGCGTCGGGCCGAAGAGCAGCCGGCAGTCGTACATTGACGAGCTGTTTGCGCCGGGCGACTATGGCGAGATTCTGCCGTGCCTGCTGACGTGCGAAATGGTCACGCGGTCGTGTCCGCCGACGATCCGGTGGCAGTGCCCGCTGTGGACCGTCACGGCGCAGCGCGACTATGGCACGTTTGCGGATGCGGACAGCACGGGCTTTGGCGTCGGTGAGAATGGCGGTGCAGGCCCGGACCATATGCGCTTCGGCGGCGCGTACTCGACGTATGTCGCGCAGGATGCGTTTGGACACGTGTACTGCAACTCGATGCAGGTCGATCGCCTGTTCCGTGAGTCGAGCAGCGGCGCCAACAGGCGCGCCGTGCCGCCCGAGGCGTGGGTCGTGCTGCTGGGCGCGGGTATGTACATGTGGATTAGCGCTGCACTTGTGTGATGACCCACGTATGTCCATCGGGATCCACGATGCGAAACTCGCGCGTGCCCCACGGCATAGTTTGCGGCCGAGCGACGATGCGCGCCTCGCCGAACGTGTGCGCGGGAAAGTAGCCGTGCGAGGGCGCGACGGCCACTTCGAGCTTGTGCGCGGCGTCGTCAAAGAAGGCATCGACGTCGCTGACCAGCAGCCACAGCATCTGGGGATGGACGTGCGTATCTGCGATCGGCACACGCAGCTGGACATGCACGCCGGGCGTCGCGAGGCTGGGGGACGGGGGTCTGCCTGGCGGCCCGCGAAAGAGGCTCGCTTGGTCGTGGCCTTGTCGTCCGTACGGCACGAAGCCCAGCACGATGGTATAGAAGGACACAGACACGGCGATTGACGCGACACGGAGGCACGGTATCACTTGGAGCGCTGCCACGGGCGCCGTCTTGCCTGCGCTGGGCGCGCGGCTGCGTACGCCCGGCGGCAAGACGCGACTCACGAGGGACATGTTGCTCGAGCGCGGACGCCCTTCTTCTGGCGCATGGAGTCGAAACGCTGGGAGCGGCCAGAGGGACAGCCCGACGCGTCGGCGCGCCGACAGGGGCGCTGGGTCGGGTGGCGGTGGCATCCCACGAAGGTGGGGAGCCACGTGGGTTGCGTTCCTGCCCCATGCTGGACCGGGCGTTTTGGGCGGCGGCGTACTATCGGCCGCTGGGCGAGACGCTGGCAGCATGGGAAGCGAGTGTGCGGGTGTCGGAGCGGTTCTCGTACATTATGGAGCACTGGTGGGCGGTGCTGCGGGACGGTTTGCAAGACACGTCGGGGCGGCCGCAGTGTCTTGCGCCGTACGACGAGAGCGACTGGTTTGTGCAGCGCCTGATTCTGCTGTACGTGTGCCATGTGCCGTATGTGAGGCAGGGTGCGCCGGAGGATGCGCAGCCGTTCTTGCCGCTCTTGCGGAGGTATGCGGCGGGCGCGGCGGATGCGTGGATGGAGCGCCATGCAGACACGTCGAGGCTGGCGTGGCACAGCACGCTGCAAAGCCTGCTGGATCCGCAGAAGCACAGTGAGCTGCGCCAAAGGTGTCCGCACCTATGGATGCCTGGCCTGACGTTGTTCAGCTATGTGGACGTCGACGATGTGACGTTGTACGAGGCGGACGTGGCGCTGCGGTGCCTGACGCAGCCGGGTCCGCTGAGCGTGCATCAGAATCAGTGGCTGTATGACTATGTGCGCACGGTGCCGGCGCACCTGGCGGTGTACTTTGCGATGCGCGATGGCGGCCCGTGCCGGCCCGGGCACATTGCGCGTGTGGCGGTGCTGAATACGCGCACGGCGTACGAATGGATGTTGCTCTCGATGCGCGTCGAGTCGCACGTGATCTTGACGCTGCTGGATGTGTGGGGCGACGCGCTCGCGAGTATGCCGCCGGCGCGCGTGGCCAGTGTGCTGGTGCGCCTGATGGACGTGGACGAGATGATGCAGGCGGACCTCTCGCCGACGTGTGCGCTCGTGCGCGCTGGATGGCTCGTGCAGTATTTCTGCCTGCCGAAGTTTGTCAGCTTGGCGGCCACGCGCGTCGAACAGGGGTCGCTCACCGAGTCGGACGTCACGTTCCTGTGCGGCTTTGCGCAGAAGCTCGTGGAGGATGGGCGCCTGACGCTGCGCGCGCCCACGGAGGCCGACGTGCGCTTCACGAGCGGCTCGCCGAAGCAGTGTGCGGCTACGCGCAGGGGCCTCCATCTCCTGATCCAGGCCAACCTCGAGACCGTGCACATTCTGCTCAACATGGTCGCCGTGCGCCAGTCGCGCCACACGTACGGCGCCGCGTTGTACCGCGCCCTCACCGAGGGAGCGCGCCGCGCGGAGGCGCCTGATGAGTCACGTGCTTGATCGGAGCGGCGCGCCTTGTCGTCATGCCGCGAGGGGCGTCGTGGCTGCTGGCGCTGCAGATCGGTGCGCGGCTCGGGACGTTTGTGCTGAACCAGGTGCTGGTGCGCACGGCGTCGCCGGCCGTGTTTGGTGCGGCGAATGTGCAGCTGGAGCTGGTGCTGAGCACGGTGTTGGCGCTGTCGCGCGAGGGCACGCGGGCTGTGATGCTGCGGCGCCAGGACGCGCTGCGACGTGGCGATCCGATGCTGCACAATCTCGCGCTCGTGCCGGTGTGGATCGGCAGCGTGCTGTCGGTCGTGGTCGGGTGGGCGTATGTCGCGTACCTGGCGCCCGCGGCGCTATGGGCGCAGAGCGGCGCGGCCGTACCCGTGTCCGTCGCGCTCTACGGGCTTGGCGCGTGGCTGGAGCTGTTGGCCGAGCCGCTGCACACGCGTGCGCTCGGGCTGGATGCGTACGTCTCGATCCGCGTCGCGATGGAGGCAGGCGGCCTCGCGGCGAAGGCCGTCGTGACCGCTGTCCTTCTCCAGCCTGCGTGCCTGGCGGCGATGCAGCGCTGCGTGGCTGCGTACGTGGCGCTCTCGTCCGAGGCCTGTGCGTTGCTGGCGTTTGCGTGGGGCCGTGTGGCGTACGGCGCGATGGTGTTGCTGGTCGGCGCCGTGCGCCTGCGCGGTCATGCGCGGCGGTGGTGGTGGCCGACGCGCGCCGCTGCCGTGTGGGGCGACGCGCCGACGCGCGCGCTTCTGCGCGTCACGACGGGGCAGGCCGCGCTCAAGCTGGTGCTGACGGAAGGCGAAAAGCTCGCTGCGGCGCGGCTGACGTCGCTCGAAGAGCAGGGCGCGTATGCGCTGGCGAGCAACTACGGCTCGCTCGTCGCCCGCATGCTGTTCCAGCCGCTGGAGGAGAGTGTGCGCCTGCGCCTCTCGCAAGGCGGCGAGGCGGCGACGTGGATGAGCACGCTGCTGCGACTGCATGTGCTGTTCGGCACGGGCTTGGTGGCGCTGGCGCCGCCCGTGGCGGCGCCGTTTCTGCGGCTCGTGGCTGGGCCGGCGTGGGCGCATGCGGCCCCGATCCTCGGCATGTACTGCTGGTACGTGCCGGTGCTCGGCGTCAATGGCGTCGTGGAGGCGTTTGTGCAGTCCGTGGCGCCGGCGCGTGTCCTGCGTGTGTACTCGTACGTGCTCATGGCCTCGAGTGCGGTCATGGTGGGTGTGCTGGCCTCGCCTGTCGCGGAGGCGCGCATGGTCGTGGCGAATATCGCGAGTCTCAGCGTGCGTGCGCTGGCCTCGAGTGCGTACGTCGGGTACGTGTCGAGGCGGCTCTGGGACGGCCTCCTGCCGCATGGATGGGTGTGGGGCGTGCTGGTGGCGTGCGGTGCGATTGTGCGTGCGTATCCCGCGTGGTGGGGCGTCTGCGCCGCGGCGTGCGTGGCGGCGGTCGTCGTGGGCGAGCGGCGGGCGCTGGCGCAAGCGCTGTGGATGCTATAGTGTACACTAGGACGACTGCAATGTGTGGAGCGACGTGAGTTGCTGCGACAAAAAGTCGCCGGTGCCGGGGCGCATGCGGAGGATGCGCATGGCCATGAGGCAGGCGTCGCCGTCGCCCGCGTCGGCGAGCGAGGCGCGTTGTTGCTTGGCGCGCTTGTGCTGCCCGATCGTGCCGAGCGAGCGCTGGTAGAGGACGGATTTCGCGCGCGAAGGCGCCTTGACGAGGCGCGCTTGGAAGCCGCGCACGCACTCGATCATGAGCGCATCGGTGCTCTGGTCGTGCAGGAGGAGGTAGGACACGAGCTCGCGGTACTTGGTGCTCTGGAGCGACGAGAGCGGGAGGCCGTGCACGGTATCGGTCTCGGCATCGTAGGCGTGGAAATAGTTCCGCAGGAACGAGAGCCACTGGAAGACGACGTCGACCTCCTTGCCGGACAGCTGCTGCATGTCGGTCGGCGCGTCCGACAGCGGCGGCACAAGGAGGCCCTCGAGCGTGACGAGCACCTCTTTCCACACGCGCGAGAGCACGAGCTGCGCCTGCGATGCGCTCAGGCTGCTGTGCAGCGTGCCGAGCGTCTCGTCGAGGTAGTCAAAGAGCGGCGCAATGGCCTCCTCCATGTCGTGGTCCGTGAGCGGCGCCCGTGCGCCCGCGTGCAGCGCGCGCAGCGCACGATCGACGCGGCGGCCACGCACGAGCGCCGCGAGCACCGGCCGCGACAGGACGTGCCGCATGTACAGCGAGATGTGATCGACGAGCACACGCGTCATGTCCGCCTCCGTGCGCTTGACCGTGCGGAAGGCGCGCCCAAACGTGTACAGAATGCCATCGTGCGCTTCGTCCATGCTCACACGCAGCAGCAGCTTGCCGCCCGCACGGTTGAGATCGAGCCACACGTCGTGCGTCGGCACGTCGCCAAACACGCGCGGATCGAGGTAGACGCTCGCGCGGCCGAGCAAGTGCGGCTCGCCGTGCAGGGAGCGGCGCCATACCGTTGCCGAGATCCACTGCGCCGTCGGGCAGACTATGTCGACCACCTCGTCCCAGCGCGGCACGCGCGTGTCGTAGAGCGTGCGTGTCTTGCCGAGTCGCGTGCCGCGCGCATCACTGAGCGTCACGAGCGTATCGAGCCGCGGCACGTCGAGCTGCGGCAGCTCGGCCTGCACGATCTTGACAGAGAACACCATCGAGCGCGGGAGCTCGGCCGTCGTCCCACGCAGGCGCTCCGCTTGCGTATCTGCCTCCATGCGGCGATACAGCGTATCGAGCAGCTGCCGCGCCGCCTCCATATTGTTGAGGATGACACAGGAATGCGGCTGCAGGACAAACGGACGCACAGCGCTCCGCAGCTGCTGCTCAGACGGCAGCACGGCCTGCTTCGCGCGCACCACCCACAGGGGGGCGTCAGAGGACGCCTCCGGCAACGACGGCGGACGCATATCGAGCATGTACCGATCGGCCATCAGGTGGCAGTACAGGGCCATGTGCCGCTCGTAGCTGCCGGCTAGGAGCGAGAGCAGCGCGGCCAGGTCCGTCTCGTCCGCCCACGCAAGGGACTCGAGAAAGACGAGCGGCTGCTGCAGCGCGTCCAGCATGTCTTGGACCGAGGTGCTGTGCGTCGTCGTATCCGACACGTGCAGCGCGTCGTGCTGCACCGCCGATCGGATCCACTCGGCGGTGCGCGCCTCGCTCAGCTCCAGCCACAGCACGACACACGGCCGGAAGTACGCACACGCATCGAACGCGCCGTCACACTCCCGCTGCCACGCACGCACGCGCTGGCACAGAGCAAGGGCCTCGTTGACGCGCTCGAGATCGCGAGACTGCTGCACTTGGAGCGTCACTGCCTCTTTGACCGACGCCAGGTCAGCTAGGAACAGCGGCACACACACCTTCGCTAGCTCGTCGCTCGTAGCCAGGCCAGGGAGCGGGCGCGGCTGGCGGCGGTGCGTCTCGATCAGCCGCTCGAGCCAGTCGAGCAGCTCGGCAAAGCCACGCACAATGTTGGTCTGGACACGAAAGACGCCCTCGGCCTTGGCAGCGTACGCCTGCGTCGCTGCCTGGCCAAGCGCACGGCGGAGAGGCGCCACATGCGGTGCGACGACATGCGTGTCGCCGGCCAGCTGCGAAAGTCGGTCGAGCAGCGAGACGACCGCCTCGGACGGCGTCTCGAGACGCGCGACGTCCGCATGCACGCTGCGAGCGAGCGAGTCGGCGAGCAGGCCGAGCTGCTGGGTAAGGCGTGCCTGGTCGGCACGCCGCCACAGCGCCAGAGGGACCTGCTGCATGTGCACGCTCAGGCTCTCGAGCGACGCAGCGACGCACTCGAGCGGGACATGCCCCGCATCGTACTTGTTGCGGCACAGGCGGAGATGAGCCATGCGTGTCAACGCCGTCGAGACGCGCCAGCGCGTCGCACAGAGGCGCAGCAGGTCTTCGTGCTCGGGCGCAAGGACCGAGAGCGGCACGTCGTCCTGCGCGTCCTTGCGCTGAATCGCATCGAGATCAAAATCCATGCATATGTCAAGGAGGCGCTCGTACGCCGCACAGGGATCGGGCGGAATGTAGGTGAAGGCGTCGTCGACGTCGTCCTGCATATCGAGCGACCGGCGCGACGAGCTGTCGCTCGTGACGGACGCCTTCATGAGGTCAGGACGCACCGCACATATATCGGCCACGAGCTTAGACAGCTGCATGAGCTCGCTGGAGCGCCATTGGCGGTACGCGTCCGGCGTGCTAAAATCGTCCGGACATCCCGGCCAGGCCCGCTGGGCGTGGATGTGGTAGATGCAGCGCTTGACGTCAATCACAGCTTCCGACAACGTGCATGTCTGGCTGAGCGTCTGCACATCCAGACGCACCTGTGCATCGCTGAAGTGGAAGAGACGCGCCGTCGCAGCCACGAGCGGCGAGGTGGCGCCGTCGTCGGCCGCGTCGGTGCGGCGGCGCTCTGCCGACGACCGCGGCCTTTCCGCGTCACGCGCCATGTACCGACTCACATAGTCCATCAGATCGCGCGATACGCCAGGGATCGTGCGAAGGACATCGTGCACGACTCGCACGAACAGATCCGTCTCGACGTCCAGCTCCGCCTGCACGGCCGCCTCGGTCGGCAGGCGCTTACGGAGCTGCGTCTGCGCAAACATCGTAAACTCGAGCAGGAGCGTCTCGATGCGCGACTCGCGCAGGCGCTTGACCGTGGCATCATCCTGCAGCATCCCGTAAAAGGCGCCCATCGTCTGCCGAAACGACGGCTGCTGGTACAGCGGATCGCGGCCCATCGCAATCTGCCCAAGCTGGTCGCTGAGCTTGCGCACCAGCTTATCTGGCACGCGCCATGCCTGCCCGCTGCTCGTCGCGTGCAGCCGCAGATCCCTCAGCTTGTCAGACAGCGCCGATCTCTCTGACCGCTCCGACGAGGGCCGCGAAGGCGCGATCAGCTCCGGCCGCGGCGGCGCATGCCGCAGGAGATCATCGAGATACACAGTCTGCAGCGTAAACACGTACACATCGCCATCCGTGAGTGCCTTGCGCGCGTACGTGGACGAGGCCCCCGATGGCGGCATGGCACCTACGCGTGGCAAACACCCTCCACGAGGGATGAGGCAGGTGGTGGTGGTGGATGCTGAGTCAGCGCCTGACACGTCTCGGGGCAGGGGCGACCCGTTTTTTTCCCGTGACCATCATGTCGGAAGCAGATGATCTGTATGCGGATTTGTATGGCGAAGAGGCCGAGCCATCGGTGAGTGCGGCCCCCGCGCCTAAGCCAGAGGCAGCTGCTCCGGCAGCAGCGACTCCAGCACCATCGACATCCGGACCTGCTGCGACGCCAGCAGCGGCGGGTGCCGTGCCCGAGACGAGCAGTGCGCCGTCGTTTATTCCTGGGCGTCCGGCGCCTCCGCCGCTGGATTCGGCAGAGGCACGTAGTGCGGCAGCGGCGCGGGGTGAGCACATTGCGCCCCAGGATCTGCCAGACGAAGGGTGAGTATGACGTGGTGGCGTCCAGACAGTGGCAGAGTCAGCATAGCGATACAGCAGTAGAGCCAGCTAGCCAGTGCCGGGTAGGAATGATCCGTGGTAGCTCACACATGCGTTTGGATGCCCCATAAGTGTGGAATGGTAGCTGACACGTCGACAGAAAAATGTTTGTGGGCGGACTCAACTGGGACACCGACGAGGAGAGTCTGCGCCGCTACTTTGGACAATTTGGTCCCGTGGCGTCGTGTACGGTTATGCGCGATGGCGCTTCGGGCCGCTCGCGTGGCTTTGCGTTCGTAACTTTTTCAGATCCCAAGTCGGTCAATGCCGTCATGGTGCGTGAGCACTTCTTGGACGGCAAGATCATCGATCCCAAGCGCGCGATTCCGCGCCCCGAGCAGTCCAAAACCCAAAAATGCTTTGTGGGTGGACTGCCCCAGACCGTTACGCAGGACTCGTTCAAGCAGCTCTTCCAGCAGTTTGGTCACGTCTTAGACAGCACAGTGATGATGGACAAAGACACGGGTCGCCCGCGTGGCTTTGGCTTTGTAACATTCGAGAACGACGATGGCGTAGAAAATACGCTTGCTCACCAGCCCCTGCTTCTGGATGGCAAGCAGATCGAGGTCAAGCGCGCACAGTCGCGGGGTCAGCCACAGCCCAACGCCGCACCCAACCGCTTCTCGTCAGATCCTGCGCGCGGTAGCAATGCCCAGGCTCCGCTGCGCATGTGGGGCGCCGGCGGCGGCAGTGCGAATGGCGGCGATAAGGTACCTACCCAGATGCCCGGCTTTGGCGCAGGCGGCTTTGATCCTCAGGCTATGGCCAAGATGTATCAGCAGATGGGCTGGGGCAGCTCGGCGTGGAATCCCCAGCTCATGTGGCAGCAGATGATGGCCGCGTATATGAGCAGCGCCGCCACAGGCGGCATGCCCGGTGCGCCTCCAGGCGGTCGTGCACAGGGCGCCGGCCGTACTGGGCAGGATGCGGGTTGGGGTAGTCGCGGCGACGATGCTCGTGGCCGTGGCGCCGCGGGTGGCCCTGCACATCAGCGTGAGCGCTCGCCCACGCGTGGATCGCGTAGCTATGATGAACGTAGTCGATTCTAACTTGCCTCTATGGTAGCCACCGCTACAAACTGGCGACGTGGAGAGATGTACTAGACCAAAAAAAAAATTAACGGAGGAAAAAAGAGTTGGACGAGTCGGGATTTGAACCCGGGACCTTCTGCTGAATCGAGAGGGTTCGTTCAGTCCGCAAAGGTGCGAAGCAGACGTCATACCACTAGACCACACGCCCCACAACTATTCGTAGGCACCTCATCCTTTGCATCATCAGTGTGTGAGAAGCAGGAAGCCCTTCGTCCTGCTTTTCCCTTAGGCCGTCTAGTTCGGAGCGGCATTCCGTTCGCTGCACCGGTCGGCACAGGGCAGGGCGCGAGCACTCGAGCTTGAGGGGGCGGCGGCTGTGCACACGTGATGACATGTCCATGGCAAGAAATGGCCCAATTATGATACACGTGCTACATATCTACATAGCCACCCAAAGCACCGCCAGCGGCGCGGTCGGCGTCATAGTCGCCGCCGGCCATGGGCGCACCTGGCTCGTACGACGGCCAGAGTTGTGTGCCATAGCTACCACTGTCTGTGCCAAGACGCACCTCCTTCGCCCAGTTTTGCTTGAGCGAGCCAATATGAACGATGAGTTTTGTGCAGGCCTGCTGCAGCACCTCGACGGGCGTCTGGCTACCGTCCGTCTGAATCTTGACGAGAACACGCGGCTCAAGGGGATGCGGCACTTTGTAGCCACAGAAGAGCACGCCCGGCATGGACAGAACAGCATGGCGCAGCATGTTGCCCAGGGTGTGATCTTCCTTATTAAACACAAAGGTGGCCGCATTAGGGATGCGCATGTCCTCCTGGACCTCGATGCGCTGCTCCCCCGGTTGGAGGAGGAACAGGGTATATCTATCGGGCGCGTTCGCCATGCTGACGCTGTCATGTTAGTCGCGGCTGCGCTGGCGCAAGCGTCGGCTAGCATCCGTCATATACCGTTGTAGTTTTTTGAGAAATCACGAGTCACGGCCTTGCCAGGCTCAGACAGTGTGAATAGATGTAATCATAGGATGCCAGCCGACGGGGCACACGTACCTCGTCGTCGCAGGACGAAAAAGGCCCACGGGGGTTTTTCGCGCTCTGCCACGCGGCCTCTCGCACGTGACCATATAGGGCCTACGGCGCCGGCCTGGCTCGCTTGGCGCGAGGCATGTCGGAGCCGTCGGAGCGTATGGGGCCGAGTGTGCCTCGCGCGGATATGGTCGCGAATGCGGTCTCGTTTCTGGAGGATCCCAATGTGCAGAGCTCCTCGATGTCACAGCGGATCAGTTTCCTCGAGTCCAAGGGGCTGACGTCGCAGGAGATCGACCTGGCGCTGAGCCAGGTGGGCCGTACCCACCCGCCGCTGCCGCCGTCTGCACCGTACCCGATGATGCCTGCATACCCACCTGCGCGTCCGCAGCGCGATTGGCGCGACTGGTTCATTATGGCCGTCGTGTCGGGCACGGTTGGCTACGGTGTCGTGTCCCTCGCACGAAGATACCTGTACCCGCACCTGCAGCCGCCGAACAAGACGGTGCTGGAGGAGGAGCGCGAGGCGCTTGAGGCCAAGTATGACGAGGTCGCGCTGCATCTGGAGGAGCTGGATCAGACGACGGAGGCGATGAGCCGGGGCCTCGCAGCGCAGGAGTCGGCGATCCAGGAGAGCGTACGTGGCGTCAATGACCTCGTGGCCGAGTCGCGGTCGCGGGAGGAGCAGCGCGATAAGGATCTGGAGCAGATGAAGTCGGAGATCGAGTCGATGCGTGAGGAGTTTGCGTCCATGCTGGACCGCTCGCGCACGTCGTCTATTACGGCGCTCACGGATCTGCAGGGCGAGCTCAAGTCGCTCCGCTCGCTGCTCGTGTCACGGGGCGGCCTCAGCACACCCGGCGCATCTGCGCCGGCGGAGTCGTCCGCCGCGCCGCCGGCCAAGGCAGCGCCGCAGATTCCTGCGTGGCAGCTCGAGTCGCACGATGAATAGAGTACATAGCTACGGTCCAGGGCGGATGACGCGGCCCAGCATGTCCATGGCGCCCATGGCGACCTGCTCGAGATCGCGGCGTTCCTGCGGCACGGCGAGCTGCACGGGCCCGAGTCGGAGATGCGGCATACTGTGCGCCATCGACGGCGGCGGCTGCGTCACGGAGGGGGGCAGGTGCTGGGCGGTGTGCTGCATCATGTGCAGGAACGACTGGGAGCGGTGGATGGTGGTGCCGCCGAGCAAAAAGTGGGTGCCTGGCACATGCAGGAGGGCCATCATGCGCGCCTCTTCGTACGTGGTGCCGCCAATGACGAATACGATCACGTCCTGCGGCCGAGTGGGCGGTCCGCCGGGGTACACGGTCGCTGGGGCGTCGGGGGCGTCTCTGCCGGCGAACGGGTAGCTGGAGGTGCGCAGCTTGCCGCGCATGAGGTGGTCGAGGGTCTTGACGAGGTGCGGCGTGTGCTGTGTGTACACATTGTCGACGCCCTTGAGGCCTTTGAGGGCGCTCTTGCCGCGGGCGAGGATGTTTTCGTTCGCGAACAAATCGTCCTGGCGCTGCTCGGCGCCGCACAGGTTGAGCATGACGTACACGAGTGCGACGTCCTGGACGCCTGCGTCGATGAGCTGCTGGACGACGGCGTCGATACGGTTGCCGGACCACTTTTGGTACCGCAGCGCGTACAGCATAGCGAGGCGGAGCTTGGCGTCGGGGCGGATGCGTTCTGAGCCGATGAGCGTCTGCACGTTGCGCAGGTCTGTGGTGTGGTTCTCGTTGCTCGCGAGGCTCTGTTCGAGCTCGCTGACTTCGAGGAGGTGGTGGGTGTCGACGAGCTGGCTGAGCTCGCCGAGGAGGGCGACATGTTTGCTGACATTGCCACGCAGGCGCTGAAACTCGGGGTATTGCTCGATAAAGCGCTTCATGTCCTGCACCGTCTCGATGCTCGAGTTGGACGCCGACTGCGCCTGGAACTGGACGACGTAGTCCTTGATCGAGGCGCCGAGATCGCCCAAGTTGTCGTACAAGTTGGCGGCGAAGAACGGGTCGTGGTCGACGGAGAGCACGATCTCCTGCGGGCCGTGCTCGGTGTGCATGACGGTGCGCCCGTTGTGGATGCCGAGGAGCTCATGCACCATCGCCTGGTACGTCCACTGCGTCAGGAGAGGCGTGACGGGATCGTTGCGGCGGTCGAGCACGAGGAGGAGCGGCGGCACGTCCGTGCGGCGGAAGTCGAAGAGCGACGCGTGTGAGTCGTTCATGCGCGCGACGAGCTCGTCGGCGAGCTTGCGGGCGAGCGCGCTCATGCGTTCGTAGCGCACGACGGGTTTCTTTTTGAGACTGAGGAGGAGGGAGAGCAGCGCACTGGTGTGGTGCTCGAATGCGTCGGGATCCCACTGCACGAGGTGGGAGCCCCACAGGCGGTGGGGCGGCACGTCGTACTGCAGCGTGAAGTGCGACGCAGTCACGGGCACGTAGTCGGAAAAGAACTCCTGGACGGCCTGGACGAGCTGGTGCTGGTCGGCTTCGGCCAGGGCCTCCATGTCCTGCTTCGCGACGACGTTGCTGAAGTAGAGCCAGTAGGCGCCGTATTTGGGCGAGAGCAGCTCCTGGCACAGCGCATGTATCGAGGCCGGGCACGGGCGCACGTACACGAGGCACTGCAGGTGGTGCATCCGCTCGCGTGGGCGGTGGCCGATTTTGTCGGTCAGGTACACCTCGTGCTCGAGGAGGGCGGACTGCGTGAACGTCGCAGACATGGTGGGCGTCGTGTGGTCGTCGAGGAGCAGCATCTTCATGCCGCGCACCTCCTTGACCATGCGCTCGACGTACGCCGAGACGGCCTGGCACACATCCATCGAGGGGGAGAGAGCAATAGTACAGCTATCAAGTGGAGGGTCGGCTAGACCGGCATGCTACACTCGAACGGTCCGCCGACCTTGCCGGCGTTGTATAGGTCGCGGATGCTGACGGCGACGGCCCACGTGCCGGCGATGAGGAAGAAGCCTGCGATGCCGATGATCGCGAGGGCGACGACGAGGCCGAGCCTGTTTTGCCACGTGCGGTGGTAGTCGTGCTGGTGGCGCCAGATGTAGAACCAGCAGGCCATGAAGAGGAAGGTGCTCCAGAACACGGAGGACATGATACCGAGGAAGGAGTTGAAGAAGGGAATGAGCTCGGCGAGCACGTAGGCGGCTACCCAGGACAGGAAGTTGATCGTGATCCACACGGACCACAAGATCCACTTGTTGTCGAGGTACCGCCGCCGCGACTTGCTGAAGAAGTTGAGCAGGAACATTTTGCCCGTCACTTGGGCGCTGCAGCAGCCAGCCACGAGGATGGTGGGCAGACTCAGGCCGTAGGCGACCTTGATCATAATGGGTGATAGACTGCCGAGGGACGGCGAGATGGTATACTGTCCCAGGTTGTAGTTCATGATGCAGCCGACGATGATGTAGAGCACGATGGAGATGCTGACGAGCATGTTCAGACTCGTGAGGAACTGGCGTGGGTGGTGCATTTCGGCGATGATCGGCAGGTACGATGTGGTCGCGCCGAAGCTCACAAACACATTGCTGGTGTACAGCATGCCGTCCAAGAACGAGTGGGGGACCTGCTTCGTCGCGCCGAACGCGAGAATCTCGCGGGGTGGATCGGATGGGTCCTTGTTGACGGGGCCCGTCACGCCACTGGCAATCATGGCGATGATGATGACGGTGATGATCGACGTGAACGACGTGGCCGCAAACACCGAAAAGAGCTTGTACGAGCGCGGCAGCGTGAAGAGCCACGAGATGACGGCGAACACGGCGGCCATGCCGACCATGCAGCCGTGCCAGCCGAGGTAGTAGAAGGCGTAGCCGCCCAGCAGGGCATGGCTGCCCTGCACAAAGATGCCAAACACGGCCTGGATCGCGGCAAACGCCACGGCGCACGAGGGGCCGTACATGAGCTCGCCGACCTGCTGGAGGTTGTGGATGCCGGGGTACATCATCGCGACGCGCCAGTACTGGTAGCCCGTGTACCACGAGAGGAAGCCGAAGAACAGGCACTGGAGAATGAACGGGACGATGCCGATCGTGGCGACAGCCATGGGTATGCTCAGCACGCCGAGGGCGAACGAGAAGGCGATCATATTGAAAAAGGCGCCGAAGCGACCGAGCGTGCGTGGGAGCGCCTTGGGCTCCTCGCCGTTGTAGGGGCCGTTGATCTGCTCGATGAGGCCCTCTTCGATTTTGGGCTTCTCGTGGTCGTCTGTGGACACGACGGGCGCGGGCGCGGTGGCGCTGTCGATGTCGTCGGTGAACTTGGCTCGCCGGCTGAGCACCTGGTCGTTATTGGGGAACAGGTACGACAGCGCCGTGCGCTTCTGCCCCGGCGCAGGGCAGGGCTCCAGGGCGTCCATCGTGTGCAAACAGAAAAAACGTGATACGAAGAAGCGCTATCTTTTCCACAATGGAGGCGTGTATGTGCCCCAGATAAGGCCCTCCACGGCTTTCACACGCCCGCCGATGACGACGACTGCGACGCCACCGCCGGTGCCGCTGCCGACGTACTACACGCTCGGCGCGGGTGCCGTCGCTGGCATTATGGAGCTCGCGTGCCTGTATCCGCTGGACGTGGTCAAGACGCGCCTGCAGCTGCAGCGCCAGGCGAGGTCGGATGCTCCCCGCGGCATTGCGCGCATGCTCGTGTCCATCGTGCGCCAGGAGGGCCTGGCGACGCTGTACCGCGGCATGGCGCCGCTGCTGCTACTCGAGGCGCCGAAGCGGGCGCTAAAGTTTGGCGCGAACGATGCGTGGGGCAAGGCGATGCGCCCTGTCGTGCGCCACCAGCGCCTGCGCGCCGTCGTGACGGGGTGCCTGGCGGGCGCCACCGAGAGTCTGATGGTCGTCCCGTTCGAGCTCGTCAAGGTGCGGCTGCAGGACCGTGCGCAGCGGAGTCTGTACCGTGGCCCGATGGATGTGGTGCGGCACATTGTGCGGCAGGACGGCTATGTGGGCCTGTACCGTGGTCTGCCGGCGACGATGATCCGCCATGTGATGTGGAATGGCGGCTACTTTGGCTCGATTCCCGCGATCCAGGCGCGCCTGCCGCGTGCGACGAGCAAGTCGGAGCGTCTGCGCAACAGCCTCGTGTCCGGCACGCTCGGTGGGTTTATCGGCACGGTGCTCAACACGCCGCTGGACGTCGTCAAGACGCGCATCCAGAACGCCTCGACGTATTCGGGCGGCACGCTGGTGCAGCTGGGGCGCATCCTGCGCCAGGAGGGCGCGGGCGCGCTGTACAAGGGCTTCTGGCCGAAGGTCGTGCGCCTCGCGCCGGGCGGCGGCCTCATGCTCCTGGTGGTCGATGCCATCACCTCCTACGTCCGCGTGTGGCTGGGCCCGCCCTACTACACATGACTACCGAGATCGAGGCGCTGGAGCAAGGTATCATAGACAAACTTGTAGGACCATGCGTTGCCCTTGAGGCGGCGAATGTCGACGCTGTACAGCCCCTGGAGACGCGGGATCCGAGTGATGCCCACGGCGAAGCGCACTTCGTGGCCGCCGTCGCTCGACGCCGCGCTGCCGTACTCGGGCGCGGTGCTGGGCACGGCGAACGTGTCGAGCGACTGCGCGGTGTGGGACGCCGGCAGGCCGCTGACGCTCAGGCGGTGCATGCCGCGCTCGACGTCCGAGACACGCGGCGGCGCGGGTGCGCCGCCCTTGACCCACTTTTGGCGCGCCTGTTCCTGGCGCCGGCTGGCAAAGAGGCGCTCGAGGGCGTTCAGGCGCTTCGGGCGCAGGCACTCGACGACGAGCTCGCCGCGCGTGCGGCGCACGGCGATGCCCATGCGGTGCAGCACGTCGAGGATCTCGGCAAACACGTCGTCGGGATGCCGCGTCGTCAGAGCCGCTGGATCGACCGTGCCGACATGCGCGCTGAGTCGCTTTTCCATCTCGCTCGCGACTTCCATGATGCTCACTTGCCGCTGGCGCTGGTTCTGTCCCTCGAGGCGGTCGCGCGCCTGGCGGTAGCCCTGATCGAGCTCGGCCTGCTCTTCGCGCACGGCGTCGCGGCGCTGGCGCTCGGCGCGCTCCAACTCGAGTCGCTCTGCCTCGCGGCGCTGCCACTGCACGCGCTCCTCTTCCAGCGAGAGCGGCCGCTCGACGTCCATCGACTTGGGGCGCGCACGTCCTTCGGGCGTTGCACCCGGCAGGCGCCGCCACCACGTAGCGCGGCGGACGGGCGTCTCGCGCGAGGTATCCAGTGACGTGCGGGCGAACGACACGGCGGGCGCAGGAGCAGGGGGCGCAGGAGGCTCGGTCGCGGGCGGCGACACGGGCAGCGACGTCGGCCGCGTTCGCGGGGGAAAGACGAGCGGCGGCGCAGCGACGGCTGGCGCAGGAGGCTCAGGCGCAGGAGGCTCGGTCGCGGGCAGCGACGTCGGCCTCGCTCGCGGGGGAAAGACGAGCGGCGGCGCGGCCACGGCGGGCGCCGCCTCGTCCTTCGGCAGGGACGCCTTGCGGGGCCGCTTGTCGTTCCACATCGGCGGGAGGAAGGACGTCAGACTCGGTGGCTCTTGGCCGAACGACGTGGGCCCGTCACGGCGCGGCACAGACACGGGCGCGAGCATCGTCATGCCGCCATGGTTGTACGACAGCGGCGGCGCCAGACGCGACTCGGGACGCGGTGGGCCCTTGGGCGGCGCATGCCACGACCAGGGACGCTCTGCGTCGCTGACACGCGGCTTGGTGCGCGCCTTGGGCTCGTCCGCCTCGCTCTTGCGCTTGGGCGCCTCGATCGGCACAGCTGGCGCGGTCGGCAGCGCTGGGAGCGTCGCGGACACGGGCACCGCGTCCGGCTCGCGGGCAGGCACGGCAGGGAGGGACAGCGAGGGCGGCATGGCGCTCTTGGGCGGCTGGACCATCTGGTCGCGGAACGCCTGGCGCTTCTGCGCCTGCTGCTCGACAGCGGCGCTCTCGAGCTCCTCGACGGAGAAGTGGAAGAGGTCGCGGTACGGCGCGAGCCACGGGTGGTCCATGACCTCGTCGAGCGTCGCGCGCTTCGCGGGGTCGGGCACGAGCATGCGCTGGAGCAGGGAGCGCGGCTCGGCGGTGATATAGTCGGGGAAGGAGAGAGGGGTGGCCATAATGTACTTGTACAGCATATTGATATTGTCGCCGTCAGGGTTCGCGGGGTCGTCGTCGAACGGCAGGTAGCCGGCGAGCATGGCGTACAGGATCACGCCGCAGGACCACACGTCGACGGCCGCGCCGACGTACATGCCGTCCTGCACGACGAGCTCGGGCGCCGCGTAGCACGGACTGCCGCAGCTCGTGGCCATCAGGTCGTTGCTGCGGGCGCTGAAATTGTTCGCAAAGCCAAAATCGGTGATGATCACATTGCGGTGGCGGTCGAGGAGCAGGTTCTCGAGCTTCAGGTCGCGGTGGATGATCTTTTTGCGGTGCAGGTACGAGACGCCCGAGACGAGCTGCGCAAAGAGGCGGCACGCCTCGCGCTCCTGGAGGCACTTTTGCGCGAGAATGTAGTCAAACAGCTCGCCACCCGCGCCGTACTCGAGCACGATGCCAATGTAGCGCTCGGACTCGATCACCTCGTACAGGTGCACAATGTTGGGATGGCGCAGCAGGCGCAGGACCGAGATCTCGCGCTCGACCTTGCTCGTCTTGGACCCGTCCGCCTGGTGCTCCTCGGCCGCCGCCACCATCTCGCGCTTGATCAGCTTGATCGCCGTCTCCTCGCCAAAGTGGCGGTGCACGCCCAGCTTGACCTTGCCAAACTCGCCCTCGCCCAGCGTCTGCAGCAGCAGGTAGTCGCCAAAGTACACGTGCGGGCGACGCGGGTGCGCCGCAAAGTACTGCTGCGCGGCGGGCGACGCGATCGGCAGGTCCGTCGCACTGTGCGCGATCGTAGGCTCGTCGTGCATGGCAACCGTGCTCTCGCACACCACGGGGTCGGCTACCGACATGAGAGGGCCGTGATGGTAAGGAAACAGCCCACCCGTGGCGGCCATGACAGCCGCTGCCCTTTTTTCTCGCCTCCCATTTGCGTCGCCTGCGGGTTACCTAATTGTGGTCAGGGGGGCGCGTAAATGGGCTGCATGGACGAATCCGTCGAAACGCAAACCAACCACGCCGGCCCCCTGTGTCACGCCACGCACGTGGCCATCCCACCCTGCTCAGGTGGAGGGCCGTCTCGCTCGTCGCTGCCTCATGCCGCCACCGCGTGGATGTATTCGGTGCCGCCGCGACGAGTGCGTGCTCGCCGTGCGCGAGGCCTCGTACTGCGCGCCGTGCTATGCACGCGTCTTTGACGAAAAGATGCGCGCGAGTCTAGATCAGACCCGCGGTGCCATCCTCCGGCAGAGTGTCGTGCGCGCCGCCGAGACGGCGCCGCCGGCGTATGCGATCGTGTGCGACGGCAGCGTCGCCAGTTATGTGCTCGTGCATGCGATGTACCGCCTGCTGTACGTCCCCCACGCGCACCCCAGTCCCGCACGTGCGCCTGAGCGCGCGCGCTTGGATGTGTTGTACGTGGACGACGGCGGCCACGCGGACGACGTTCGCGCCCACATCGCCCGCGTCGCGCCTGACGCCGTCTTCGTCGCGTGCCAGCTGAGCGACGTGTACCAGCATGGACAGGGCGTCGTGTGCACGCGGCAGCCGCCATGGACGATGGGCGAGATCACCGAGGCGCACGAGACCGCCGCACAGGATCTGCTCGCGGCCATGCTCCTCCGCCATGGCACGCCCAGCGCCGGCGCGACGCGCGCCGAAGACATGCGCCGCCTCCTATGTCGGCGCGTGCTCCACGACACCGCATGTGCGCGCCAGTGTGCGGCTCTCCTGTTTCCGCAGGACGCGACGCAGACGGCCGCCTACGTGCTCGATGCGCTCGCCAAGGGCGCCGGCCACAAGCTGCCTGTCGAAGGCGCCGCATCGCTGTGGGTGCAGGATGTGCTGCACCTGCATCCGCTGCGTGCCTTCCTCCCGCACGAGTGCGCGTACTACGCTCGTGCACACGGCCTGGCCCCACCGGCCGAGGCACCGGCCGCCACGGACATGACGTACGAGTCCATCAGTGACAAGTCGAGCATGGGGCACCTGGCGCAGTCGCTGATCACGGCGCTGCAGCATGGCGTGTCCAGCACGTCCAGCACGGTGATCGGCACGGCCAGCAAGCTCGTGCTCCAGGATACCCCGAAGCTGTGGCCTACCGTGCCGGCTGACGCCTGCCCCGGCATCGGCGCGAAGGGCGCGGCGCTCGTCCGCTCCGTGCAAGCGCTGCCGCGCTGGGACTGGGACGAGCGGCGCGCGTGCCCGCTGTGCCGCTGGCCCGCGCAGGAAGGCGCCGCACAGTGGACGTCGCAGCGGTCGATTCGGCATGCGGCCTTCGCCGTGCACGACCTCGATGCGCACCTGTGCTATGCGTGCCTGCAGGTGCTCGATATACCCACGGGCACACGCCTCCTGCTGCCGCCCGACGTCCACGACCTCGTGCGCCGCCCCGAGCGCCCGGCCGCGTCCGTGCGCGTCGTGGCGCCTGCCGTGCAGGACGAGAGCATGCGCGATGCCCTTGCGCAGCCGCATGCGCCCCGCACGTCGCATGCACCCACCCGCGTCGCCCCGGACGCCATGCGGGATCAGGTAGCGTCGTATCTGCTGTAGTGTGGAGGTGGGACGGACGACATGCACGTGTCCCGCTTCGATTACGCGTCCTACGGCCATGTCGAACGAGGCGCCGAGACGAGAGGGCACGTCGCTGTCGAACGCGCTGTCGCACTCCCAGGCGTCGCTCGCGACGATCTCGTTCCAGCCGCGCTCAGCGGCGCCGTCGCTCACGACCAAGGTCGCTGAGGCGCCCGTCTTTGTGCCGCGGAGCGCGCATGCCTCGACGACGCCCGTCGCGCCGTATGCGTACGCGTACGAAGAGCCGCGCCCTGTGCGGCATCCGCTGCAGTACCACTTGTACGCGCCGCCGTTTCCGCATGTGAGCAATGTGCATCCGACGCACCATGCGGCCATGAGCTTTTTCATGGACCCGCACCTGCACGAGGAGCTGCACCGCAAGCAAGAGGCGCTGTACGCCACCGCGAACGAGCCGGTCGCCGGCGTCCCCGAGTCGCTGCACGTATACCACAGCCTCGTGCCGCTCGAGCCGAGTGCAGCCGCGGCGGTGCCGTCGTCGCTCGTCGACCCACGGTTCCGTGCGCAGGGCTCGCTGACGGGCGCCTCGGGCGATCCGAGCCGCGTCTTTGGTCGCTGCAGCCACATCTACAAGGCCACCTGTGCGCTGGACGGCAAGTGCTACGTCCTCCGGCGCTTCGAGCATGTCCGCCTCCATCATCCGGCTGCGATCAGCGCCGCCGAACGGTGGCGCAAGATCCGGCATCCCAACCTCGTCGCGGTGCGCGAGGCCTTTACTACGCGTGCGTTTGGCGACGACTCGGTCGTGTTTGTGTACGACTTTCATCCGCTGGCTACGACGCTGTACATGGAGCACATGACGGTCAAGCCCCTCGTGCCCGACCGCCGCACGGGCCGTCTGCAGCCCGTGTCGATGTATGTGCCGGAGCGTGTGCTGTGGAGCTATGCGTGCCAGCTCGCGAGCCTGCTGCGGGCCGTGCACGCCGCTGGCCTTGCTGCGCGGTGCATTGAGCCGAGCAAGGTGCTGCGGACGGCTCACCATCGGCTGCGCCTGACGGGGTGTGCGATCCTCGACGTGCTGGCGTACCAGCCGCCCTCGAGCGACGATCGCTCCCTACTGGAAGCGCAGCAGCGCGACGATCTCGCGGCGATGGGCCGCCTGCTCCTGTGCACGGGCTGCAACAATGTGGCGGCGGCCGCGGATGCGCACAGCAGCGCCGCGTTCGAGCGCTCGTACAGCACGGAGCTGCACACCTTTGTGCAGGACCTCATGCGCGGCGCGTATGCGCGAATCAGCGATGTGCTGCCGGCGCTGACGCTGCACATGGCGGACGAGTTTGGGTGTGCGCAGCACCACGCCGATCTGCTCGAGGCAGCTCTGCTCCGTGAGCTCGAGAACGGCCGTCTTGTGCGCCTGCTGTGCAAGCTGGCGACGCTGCGCGAGGAGACGACGGACGACGTCTCGGGCGAGCAGTACGTGATTCAGCTGTTCCGCGACATGGTGTTTCATGCGACGGACGAGCATGGCCATCCGACTATGGATCTGAGTCATATACTGGTGCACCTGAACAAGCTCGATGCCGGCATCGACGAAAAGGTGCTCCTTACGAGCCGCGACGAGCTGAGCTGCCTGGTGGTGAGCTATGCGGACCTGAAGCAGTTTATCGAGACGGCGCTCGCGTAGTCGGGGGTATGGTCGCGTGCGCGCGCACGCTACGTGGGCGACATGCCAAACACGCCGTCGTCCTCGTCGTCCTCGTCCTGCTCGCGCGAGCCGGACGACCAGGCACGGTGTTCGTGGGGGAGATGTGTGCCGCGGATGATCGAGCCGCTCTTGTCGTCGTCGTCGTCGCGGCGCTGCGCCCCGGGTATCCAGGTGGGCGGCGTGCCGAGGGGGGTCGGGAACGGCGCCCACGACGGGATCGGCATGGCGGGCACGAACGGCGGGGGCACCAG
>ENA-OOJM01000010-OOJM01000010.1-human-skin-metagenome-genome-assembly--contig:-NODE-10-length-86265-cov-7.377160_pt1 | contig 86265 bp, 55 predicted proteins | sample MGYA00248875_ERZ500988 | MGnify/ENA primary metagenome ERZ500988 (study PRJEB25958, sample SAMN03398507) | human skin metagenome | study: EMG produced TPA metagenomics assembly of the Human Skin... | reverse complement strand
GCCTACCAAAACTTGCGAGATGCGCTATTTGACCATCTCCGGCCATATGCGGAAAGTCATGAACTCGTGAGTGAAGAAACAGTTCGTGCTTTTTTCCAACAGCACCTGGCGAGTCGACGGGGAGAACGAAACGCTAATCGATAAGGTATTTACGCTTGAAGAAGCCATGAAGGTGATACACTTGCCATATTCCGAGGCCAACTAGCGAAAATATCATGATCCAGGAGAATCCATGCACCCGTTTTAAGGTAGAGGCTTGTGTATTGGCCATGCGCATTTCACGCATTTTGAGGAATTCCATTTCCTCGAGTATCTCATCAGCAATTGACGCCAGCTTGCGAAGCTCCGTCTCCATGCCTGACAAGGATTCTTGATTGGAAATAGCATTGTAATCTACTGCATCGCCACCGAGATGCACATCAAGGTCAATATCCGATACCAGGTCGTCGTTGCCGTAGTTGGAAAGACACACGCCCAAATCGGCGTTGTGATGGGTATTAATGGCAAGTCGTGTCTCACCCTTGAGGCCCTTTTTGTTTAAATAAACGTTGTGGTGCGTTCTGTCAACGATTCGAACCTCGACGTTCTGTTGGTCGGCTGTCTTGGAGACACGCGGCACGACGTTGACCGAAATAATGCCTAGCGTATCCGCCAGGGCATAGTTCCATATACAGAGAGGCTTAGGATGCTTACTGGCAGGCAGTTCGAACTTGACTGCACTTGCTACTTGAACCAGAGCAACGAGGCACACCGCCAGGGACGCGACGAAGGAAGTTCTCCGCCACATGTTGTCGTGCGTGTGTGTATCGTGTTGAAGGCCGTTGTCCGACAGACGCTTCACTGTGCTGACTAATCCAAGATCTGGCAGGCAAAATTTCTTCGTCGATCGCTTGCCTCGGTTGACCTCGCAACGACGATCAACAAGCCGACATGCATTTGATGTACACACTTGGTCCGGTGCGTATAATCGGCCGACTAACATGTTTAGGATGGAAAGCGCCATTACACTTTAAAAAAGGTGACCGAAAATGGTGTTATGACCCGCTCGGCTCATCCTGCTCGTTTCTCGCCGGATGACAAATTTTCGCGGCACCGCATCACAATCAAGAAGCGATTCGGTCTTTTGCCTTCGCAGCCTGCGCGTGCGGCATAAATACATCTGCATTCAAATTTGTATTTATATAACGGCTACATGTGTAGCAGACATTAGCAAGAGAAGCTGTGTATGTTTACCACCACCTTGTGGATTTCCGACGAGATTCTTTAGACGGCGTCGACATAGAAATAACTGCTGGTGGGGCATTGGGGGGTTGCGGCAGGTTAAAAATAGCTTTTGTAGCCGGTCCCTCCATCAGACCAGCCGCACGCAGTGGTGGCTGTGCGCTTGGGCCGCTTAGCACACGCTTGTCTGGGTGAGAGCGGCGCGTCGATCGAGAAATCAGCGGCACGGGTGGCGTGGCATGAACGGTGGAGTGGCGGGTGAGTGGTGCATGATGCATAGAACGCGAAATAATTGACACGTGCGACGGGGAATCGTTGTTTGAATGTGAGCGAGACAAGATGGACTTATGTCTCACCGGAGTCAGGCTGCTGTTGAAGGATGCAACAGTATTGCCCGCTTCGAGAGGGATTGATACCTTTGCACCAGGCGCGTTTACTGAGCCCATAACTGGTGAATCAGTAGATTGGAGCAAATATCCCAGTGCCGTGCACCAGATTCGGTGTCGCACTTTGGAGGGCGCCGTGAATTTGACTTCACGATGTCCTGACTGAATCACGATCGTCTGGTAGTATAGGCCCGATGGGTTCATATTGTAGTCATCCATCAGAGCGACCTGATCAATAAATGCATTCTTGGATCGAGCAACGTGCCCTGCAGTCGACGCTTGAGGCTCCTCGGAGGTCCAGTGTATAGTGCGGTTGAATGGATTGATAAAAAAGTATCGCTTATGTCGTCGCTCAGTACCAAACATGTTCGTCGCATACTTGTACAACCATTCACCGCGCATGCACTGGATAATAGCATCAGCCACCTCCGGATCAATATTGCTCATATGTCCCGGCAAAGCAATAGGAGCCGCCGCTGTTCCGACCCAAGCAGGAACCTCCCCGACGGCATGGTCGTCATCCACCTCCGAAACGGTTCTCTGGTCACCTCGAGAGCTGATAGGCGATGCATAGTGACTCGTAGCCACGGATGGCGACCGCGTAATTGGGGTTTGAGAGCCAGCGGTCCAAGTCAGTGGTGGTGCCGCGCGTGTTTCACGCAGCTGAGCCGTCAAGTCGGATACCTGCTGCATGAGACGCTCACGTTCAGCGCGAGATATGGCAAGCTCCGCTAGAGGCTCTTCCATATCGCGTTCCTTGGCACGCAGCGCAGCAGCCATCTCAGCATTTTTCAGAGAAAGCTGCTTGCGCAGCTCAGCAGAAAGTGCTTCGTAGTGCTGCAGACGAGACGCTTGCATTTCAGATGCTTGCTCAGCCCGTAACGTATCGTCGCCATCTTGTTCTCGAGCGGCGAGCAGTTGTTGGTGCTCTTCAAGCGATGCCTGAGCTTGTTCCGCTGCAGCACGATACTCAGCAGCTTCGGAGCGCATAGAAGTAAGTGCATTTTGCGCCTCAGCGACTTTGCTTGTCAAAATATGCAAACGAGACTCGGCGTCCTGCAAGGCCTTGTGATGCGTCGCGTGTTCTGAATAGACTGAAGCAAGCGCATGTTCATGCGATGCACGCATGTCATTCAACTCAGTCGTATGAGCTTCACGAGAATTATGAAGAGCCCGTTCGAGCTCGGCGGCATGCTTTGAGGCCATCATTTCGATGGCTTTGGCATGGTCTCGGGTAAGTGATGCCAATGCAGCCTCATGCTCCGCTTTTGTGTCCGTGTGCTTCGCTAATGAACTCTCTAAAGCTGAAGCATGCTCTTCTTTAAGAGCACTCAGCTTCTGCTCATACTCCCCAGCCAAGCTTTCCAGCGCCGCCGAATGTTCTTTGTCGGCAGCATCTCGCCGCGACTGTAGTAAGTTAATGGTGCTTTCTGCCGAACTGAGTCGCTCATTCTGAGCAGCGGCAATCCGGGACTCGTGCTTGACAATAAGGCTTGTCACTGCGCTCTTATGTTCCTTCTGCAGTGCATCCATAGCCTTTCGTTGCTCAGTGGTATACTGGTCTCGTTCAGTGTCCAGCGTGTGCTGTAGGGTGTGGATATCATTTTCGTGCTTGTGGCGAAGTTCATCAAGCTCTGTAGCATGTGCCTGGGCCTGCCTTTTGTACTCAGCCTGTGCTTCATTCAGTTGAGATTGAATACTGATGAGAAGCGCTTCTTTTTCTGAATGTGTTTGCTTTAGTGTCTCAAGTTCCCTAGCGTGCTCGTCACGACGCCCTTCCGCCAGCGATACACTGTTTTTTAGGGCCTCCAAATCTTTATTGTGCTGCACACGAATAGCTTCCAAGGCACTTGTTTGCTCAGCAGCCATATGCTGCTTCAATGTGTCCAGCTCCTGCGCATGCGTAGCACGGAGTGCCTCGAATGCTTGAGCAGCTGTGGTTTGCTCGCTCGTGGCAGTTTGCTGAAGTGCCTCGAGGTCCTTGGCATGCTTAGACTGCAGCTCGGCAGATATTGCCTCCTTCAGTTCTTCTAGCTCTGCTGCGTGTGCAGTTCGTAGAGCTTCCTGATCACGGGCATAATTGGCAGCCATACTTTCCTGTAATGCCTTAATAGCTTCAGCATGTTCAGTATGCAACTGCCCCATTGACTTATTAGCCCTTTCATTTTGTTCCGTCAGCTGCTCTCGAAGGGCTTGGATTTGGTCATCATGCTTCTTCGTGAGGGATGCCACTTCAGCGTCGTATTTGGCTTTCGTCTCCCGTTCGAATTCACAATGTTGATTTTCCTGCTCAGAGCGAAGTTTTTCTAGTTTCTCGGCGCTCTGTGTCATTTCATCCATCAAGCTCTGCTTGAGGGCCTGGATTTCTTTGACATATTCGGCACGCAGCTGCTCAGTAGCCTCATCAGCTTTGGCCTTCTCGTCTGCGACTTTCTTTTTGTACGACTCGAGCTCCTTTTCATGCTTGTTACGGAGCGTTTCCATGGCGATAGCCTGTTCATGCTCCAAATGTTGCCGGACAGTTTCAAGTTCTTTCGCATGACTAGCGCTGAGAGCTTCTGAAGCCTTCATACCCTTCGAAGCTTCGTCGGCTGCATTCTGCTGGAGCCTTTTTATTTCCATGGCATGCTCGGCACGGAGCTTTTCTGCAGCTTCAGCAGCCTTGGATGCTTCATTGGCCAACTTTGTCTTTAAAGACTCTAGTTCATTCGCATGATTCACACGAAGTTCCTCCATGGCCTTAGCGCTCTGCGTAGATTCGTTATGCGCAGACCTCTTTAGTGCTTCAAGTTCCTTCATGTGACTGGCACGGAGATTTTCTGCAGCCTTTGCGGCTTCAGATTTGGCATTTTCCGCGCACATCTGAAGAGCCTCTGCAGCCTTAGATTGCTCTTCAACCAAGCGCTGCTCTAGTGCCTTAGTCTCATCGGTATGCCTGGCGCGAAGACTTTCCTCTGCTTTTGATGCGCGCAAATTCTCATCATCCAATTGCTTTTGTAGCTTCTCGAGCTCCTCAGCATGCCTAGCGCGAAGTGCTTCTGTTGCCTTGGACTGTTCGTCCGCGACACTTTGCCTAAGCTTTTCGAGCTCTGAAGCATGCTTGGCATGCAGGTCTTTCATAGACTGCTCATATTCGTCTTTGATGCGTTTCTCGAGTGACGCAAGGGCATCATTATGAGCAGCAATGGATTGACTCAATTCATTAGCATGCGCGTGTTTCAATGCGTCAAGAACCTTAGCATGCTCGTTTATAAGAGATTGTCGGTCAGAATCGAGGGCTCTTATATGTTCGCTGTGCTGGGCAGTGAGTCTGGACTCATGCGACTGTGTCAATTCCTCGATGCGCTTGGTGTGCTCATCTAACAGAGTCAGCTTCTCTTTCTCGAGAGCTTGGATAGCAGCCTGGTACTCGTCAGTCTTGGACTGCAGCATATCCATGGATTTTTGCCATGCATCCTTCTCATTAAGGTGATCTGCGTCCTTGGATGAAAGAGCGATTTTATGCTTCTCCTTAAGTTCCTCAATAGTTTGAGAGTGCTGGTCATTTAGACTCTGTAGTGATTTAACTGCTTCAGCGTGCTCGGCCACTTTGTCTGATAGTTCTTTCTTCAGCTTGTCAAGAATCGAGCCATAAGCCTTGTTGCGTGCAGAACGATCCTCAGTGAATTCATCACGCTGCTTTTCGAGCTCTGCCGCATGCGCCTTAGAAAGCAATTCAAATGCCCTGGTACGTTCAGCCATCTTGGATTCCACATCCTTCGAATGCAGAGCTTCCTTCTGTTCAAGTTCAGCTTTATGTTTCGCAACAAGATCGTGAAGTCCCTTAGCATGAGTCGCTTTGAGGCTTTCAAATGTCTTTTCATACTCAGAAATCTTGGCCTGGAGCTCGGAAGCATGAGCGTCACGCATCATGGCAATTTGCTCTTTGCACATCGATAGTGCCTTGTTCGCGTCAGATAGTTCTGTTTCATGCTGAGTCACGAGATCCTTGTAGGATTGAGCATGCTCATCCTTGAGCTTGGCTATCGCTTCGTCATGTGCTTTGGCGCGCGCCGAAAGAGCTGACGCGTGCTCCTCCTGCACTTGTTTTAAAATACTTTCATGAGACGCCTGAATCTCAGCGTGCTCTTTTTTGAGTTTGGAAAGTTCCCGCTCTGCCTCGACTTTTTGTTCTGACAGGTCCGTGGCATGCGAGGCTTTCAGCGCTGCCAGAGCTGCCTCATGGCGTGCGGCAGCATCTTTGTGCTCTTCTGACAGCTTTTTCAACGCAGCATCATGATCCGCCGTCCGTGCATCAAGGTCCTTGGTGTGTTGCAGCTTTAATGCTTCGACTGCCGCGGCGTGAGTGTTTTGCTGCAAGCTGATTTGTTCGGCTTGAGCCTGTTTCAGATCTTGAATGGTTTTAGTATGTTTGGCCTCCAAGGCGGACAATGCATCGGAGCGAGACGCCTCAAATTCGAGGAGCTCATTCTTGTGTTTAGAGCGTAGATGATCCAGCTCAGATGCATGAGCCGTGCGTATTTGCTCCAGTGTCGTTGACAATTCTGTCGACTTATCATCGAGCGCCTTTTCGTGAGCAGTGGACAACGAAGAAATTGCATGACTATGCTTGGCATGGGCTTCATCCAACTCTGCTTTATGGTCATTAGCAAGACGTTCGATCTCAGCTTGAAATTGGGCACGAGCATCTTTCAATTCCGCTTCGAGAGGATGCGTATCTGTCATGGTGTTGACATCAAGCATGTCTGACTTGACATGGTAACCACCCGCGTCGAGTTCCATGTCCAAGCCGCCATCAGACGCAGGTAACTTCCTCATGCTCTCCGAACGCGGCAGCGTAGAGCTACCCAGCAAGTTGGCAAGTGATGGATCTAGCGATGGCTCCTTGATCACCACACTATCGTCGCCCGTAGATGTGTCCACCCACTCAGTTGCGGGCGCACCCGACGCCAGTGCGATCGCGGATGCACCATGGGGCAACACACGACGCGTATCACTGGGATAAAAGCGACGCTTCTGAGGGGACTCGGGTTTCTCATCGGAAGAGACCCAAGCATCATCATCGTCTGCTTCATTATCACTAGGTTCGTCTAGCGGCACGGCCACACCAGCGTTGGACAGCAATCTCCGAAGTTCTGACACTTGTTCACGCAGCTTACGCTGCTGCTGCGTATCACGACCAAGTCGCTTGATCGCCACGCTCAGCTTAGCACGCAATTCATCTGCCTCCGGATTGCTGGGCAAGGGCATGAGTGCATCTGCAGCACGATCACTGGCCCCTTCCTCGAAGATTAAAGCATGTTCCAATGCCCTGGGTGCTTCATGCACAGCTTCTTGTGGATAATCCACGTCACCAGACGATGCTAAGGGCTTGGGAACATGAGGGGTAGAATCCGACTGGAGCTTCTTGAGCTGGCCGTGCAGATCAGAGATATTTCGGCGAAAACCAGCACGTTCGCGACGACCTTGGGCATCTTCAGTCTCCCGTTGCTTACGCAGCTTGCTTAAGGCTTCTTCATTTTCCTGGAACTGTGCACGCTGTTGCTCCAATGACTCTCGCAGATTTTCGAGTTCCTTGGACAAGCGCTGTCGCTCCATTTCCGTCTTAGTCTGAGCAGATGACCGATTAGCAAGCTTCTCTTCTAGCTGCTGCTGCATCACATACAGGTCCCAGTTCTCCTGTTTGAAGATATCATGCTTCCGCTCTAGCTCAAGCACGCGTGCCTTCATAGCCTCGAAATGTTTTTCCGCATCGACCTTCCCCTGGCGCATACGCTCCAGCTCATCACGGGATTGAAACGATGGACTTGGCGAGAATCCAAACTGCAATTGACGCGTGATATTGCTGTGGCGCGGGCCGCTGATCGATAGGGCCACGCTGATCTCTTGGAAGAGGCGATCTCGCTGCTCTTGGAGATCCTGCAGTTCTGCCTGCACGCGTTCCGCGATTTCCGTGGATTGATCACCTTTATTTGGATCATTGAGCTCCTCGAGCAGGGCCTCAAGCATGCGCTGGTGTTCCAAGAGACCCTGCCCGAGGAGACCAGCGGCATACGTCTGCTCTTTCACGGCGTCAATGCCAGCCTCGATCTCACGGATAGGCGTGGACATGAAACTAAAACTCCGCTCTGTGGCGAAGCTTGGCGATCGTGAAACACTGTGTTGCGGTGACGTTCTCAAAAGTTTCCCTGCCACTCGGGCGTGACGTAACTATTGGACCCAATATGGCTCTCCAATGTGGCGCGTGTGCCATCGGACGTGTTGCTATGTGATTTCGGCCGAAGCATGCTATAGGCGCTGGTTCACTGCGCGTCCACATCCTGGGTGCCGGTGTAAGCAGGGAGGATCTGGCAGGCGCCGTGCCAATCAAGACGGCCGTGGCACAGTTTGGTGATGACATCAAGCACCTCATCGATGGAGCCAATGCGTTGAGATGTCGTATCGCGCTCACGCAGCGTAATCGTGCCTTTGCTGACAGACGCAAAGTCAATCGTGCAGGCAAACGGCGTTCCAAGTTCGTCGTTACGTGCGTATCGACGACCGATCGTCGCACTGCTGTCGTCGATGCGCGAAGCAATACCATAAGAGCGCAGCTTCTTGCTGATATCGCGAGCAATAGGCGAAAGCTGCTCGTTGGAACTGATGGGCACAATCAGCACTTTGAAAGGAGCCACGAGCGGGGGGAGACTGAGCACGCCACGTTCCTTATCTTCTTCACGGGCCCAGAATGCGTGCTCCAATAGTGCATAAAAGATGCGTCCAATACCGAAAGAAGGCTCAATCACGTTGGGAATGAAGTTGCGCACACTCTCCTTAATGGTCTTGTACTCTACCTCAACGTGTTCTTTGGTCACCTCAAACGTCTCGCCATTTGCGCTGACGGTCGCTTTGCCAGCCTCGAGGCCATTCTGCAGCTTTTGCAGGCAATCTTGGTCCATGGACATAATGGTGTCTTCAATGACCTTGGCGTTCTTCTTAAAGAAGGGTCCCAATACCTTTTTGTTGATCGTTGGCACATACTTTTGGTAGACGCGCGGTTCCTTCAAGGGCTCCTGTACCATAAGATCACGCTTTGTCCGCTGGCTGTGCATTGTCAGATCAAAGGCGCTGCGGTCGGCGCAACCAACGCACTCGATCCAACCATACGACGTGTGAATCTCGGCGTCCCAACAGTCGCTAGCATAATGCGCCATCTCATTGTCCATATGCTGCCGGAAGCGAAGGCGCTCCGTGTTAATTCCGATAGCCTCGAGGAACAAGAAGATGCGACCGAGGAAGTAACCAAGAGTCTCGTTGTCAACCATGCCACTCGACACAGCCTCACCGATCGTCTTCTTGGTCACAGTCGTCTCACCACCTTTCTGCACGTGCGCGGGGAGAAATGGAAGGGCGAGCGACGCAACCTCCTTGAAGCGCGGGTGCGACTTGTTGTCAGGATCAACAAAGTGTTCAATCTCCGCCATAGTAAACTCACGCACACGAAGCAAGCCGGCACGTGGACTAATTTCATTGCGGAAACTCTTGCCGATCTGGGCACTTGCGAATGGCACGCGGCCATTGTTAAAGTCAAGCAGGCGCTCAAAGTTGACAAAGTGACCCTGGGCCGTCTCAGGACGAAGATAGCCCTTAGTCTGACCAGTCGGGCCGATCGAGCTCTCGAACATCAAGTTGAACTCTGTTGGCTCTGACACTTCATTGCCTGTCGCAGGGGCACGAATATCATACTTCTTGATCAGGTCTGCGAGCTGTTCACCACTAAAATCGTCAATCTGCGCAAGAATGCGTCTATACTCAGTGGCAACAGCATCATCCAGTTTGACAGCCACAGCCTTGGCCTTCTTCTTCGACTTCTTATCCTCGGCTGGAGGCGCCGCCTCGGACGACATTTGCACGCCTGCCTCCTTTTTGCGCGCATCTTCATCACCCTTCAAGCGAGCTTCGAGCACATTCTCGATCATATGGTCGGCACGGTAAATATCACCCGATTTGACGTCTTTGACCATCCAGTCCGCGAACTTGTCGACGTGACCAGATGTCTTCAGCACATCCGAGAGCGTCATAATTGTAGTGTCAAGCTCGAGCATGTCTTCTTCAATGATAAAGTGATTTCTCCAGTGCGAAATAATGTTGGCCTGGAGTGACGCGCCACTAGGTCCATAGTCATACAAACCTGCAACGCCGCCGTAAATTTCAAACGCCTGCGTGTAGAAGAAGCGCTTCGTCATCAGACCCTCGAGCTGGGCGCGCTCAAAGGGATGCGCATCTTTCTTCACCAGACTCGGGTCCTGTGTTGCTGCAGTTGCCATACTTCTTTGGAGTGTAACGCTTATCGTACGGGCTACTTGCTTGGGCAATATCGTAGATCGCCAAGCCGCAGTGAGCATCCACTGAGGAAACGAATGCTTAGCGACGTCTTGGGGGGTCTTTTGTCATGTGATCATGTGATGCTCACCAGGGCGCTCGTCTAACACCATCATCTCAATCACGTGGCCGGACCCTGTGACACTATGCTTCGTGCTGCCGGCTGGCGCACGATATGGCGAACCGCGCCGCCATCGCGTGTTGTAATAGGAGGTGCTGCACTTGTGACAGGAATCGCCTATGTCTCATCACCGTACCTGCTTGATTCCCCTCTAGACCATGCTGGTTCGGCGTCCGAGCACCGCTTTCCCTTGTGTTCCCTGTTTGCATGGGGAATGAACAAGAATAAGGTCGCAGCACCGCATCTCAAAGATAGTGTGGTAAGACTTCCGGAAAATTTTCAGGCACTCGATGGAATGGCTCTACGCGATGTCCAATTTTCGAATGAGGTAGGTGTGGCTGTTGATGCCTCTGGAAACATCTTGCAGTGGGGCACCGGCTTTGACCCTGCATCGCCACATCCAAGCCAAACGTTGACTGGACTTGATATTGAGCATGTGCAAATTTCTGGATCTAAAGTATTTGCATTGTCTCGCTCCGGCCATGTGTATGTTTTTGCGACACAGCGTTCCAAGCTCATGCGTGACACTTCATCATGGTTTTCATCCCCGTTTGACTATATCCAACTCAAGGCTAACGAAAGATTCAAGGATATTGCTGCAGGCGAGCATCATGTTCTGGCTCTTAGTCGTGATGGACATGTGTACTCAGTTCCCACTGACGACTTGGCAAATGAATTTGGACAGCTCGGATATTCCAACGTATGCCTTACGGAACGTGACTCGTTCAAGTGCGTCGAAGCGCGTCTTGAGCCTCGAATCGTCCTCAATGGGCGCCGTCCTGATGCCTTAGAGACGTCTCATAAGGATATCGTGGACTCATCTGACATTCGGTATGCGCCTGAATTGCGCCTTGTACCGTCTCTCCACGGTGTCACATTTGCTCAGATCGATGTGGGCTCAAATCATTCTGTGGCTCGCACCGCTGATGGACGCGTGCTGACATGGGGTTATAACGGATTCGGACAACTGGGTCTCGGCGCTAATATTTCCGTTGATACGGTAGCCGTGCCGAGTGAAGTAGCATGGCCTGTATCTATTGTGGGTCGCAGTGCTTCATGCAGCCGTGTGGCAGCCGGCGGAAACAACACATTTTTTGTGATTCAAAGCTCCAATGCGCCAATTTTATCGGACGAAAAGGGTGCCACATCCAAGAAACGGGTGGATGTTTTGGCAGTCGGAAGCGGACAGCGTGGTACACTCGGTAATGGTCAGCGCAGCCAGGTGTGTGGTGTGCCGACCCGAGTAAAAAATGTGTCCGGCCTATACGAATACTCGGAACGTGAAAAGCGCCTGTGTCCTATCCAAGTGCATGCCTTGACAGTAGGCGCTAGCGGTCAATGCGCCCTTGTCATGGACGCTCCTCCGTTAAGCCAGGATGAAACACGCCGTGACGTCTATGTGTGGGGCGATAATGATGCATCACAGCTTGGAATGGGTGGAAAGGGTCACAGGGCCGTCCCCTCATTACTCACTCACACACCACCTTCAAACAAAGATGATAAAGATCCACCAGCCCCACAACGCATACTACTAGTTGAACGCAACAAAGTGCGTGGCTCATCGTGGGATGGGAAAGAACGCACCTATTCGCGCGTGGAGCAACGTATTGTGGCAGGCGGGTCTTGTGTTGGTGTTTATACGAAAGTATAAGAACCCTATGGTCTCTTTCAACTGAGCTGTTCATAAGTGCACTCCGGCACTGTGTCTGCTTGAGGGTCCTACGCCGGACAGAAGCGTCTGCAGCCGCGTTCTGAATGATCGGCAATTGAGTCGATTCTCTCTGTTTGTTCCTCACTGAGTTTGACCATCTCCACGTTTTGCTCAAGGTGTACAGAATGCAAGCTCTTGGGTATCATGGCATCATGGCGCTGCACGTTCTAGCTGAGAACACTTTGTTCGGTCTTCGTTCCCTAAGCTTGAGCTACAGAGACAATGTCCCGGTTCTCGGGCATGGGCGATAAGGCCCTACCTAGAAGGAATATGCCGAGACAACAATACCCTTTTGAATCTGACAAGGTCGCGATCTTGATTGTATGAAGTCTTTCAATTCAGATCGTCGCAGGCACAATCTCGGCGGGCTTCCTAAGCTCTGTCAGAGTTTTCACGCTGAAGTTATTGACGCCTATGCCCTTGATCTCGCCAGCGCGTATCTTCAGTAGCTGTCCGACTGCCTTCTATTTCGATATAATCGATCAAGTCGTCTGGCTTGAATCGCGGGTCTGGCATCGTAGCTTTTGTAGCCAGTGCATCCGACACATGTCGATGTAATCTAAATCCAGCTTTTCAAAGGATTCGTCGAATGCAACCTCGACATCGCGATGGTCCGCATTCCAAAGTTTTGTCGTAAGAAAATTTTATTGCTAGAACTACCTGATTCACGGAGTGCTTGACCTTGGGCCCTCGTTCTGATAAAATTTGACTGTGTCAAAATGCAGGTGGCCATGATGCGTTGCAACAAGAATAGCTTCAACAATTGAGTTGAGATGGACTATGTCATAGCATCCCGGACCCAGCAAAGGTACCTCTCCTCTATTGTTCAGCTTAGCAAATCCAGGCGGGCATGACACACGCCACGGTCTTGAAATACGATGCTGTGCGTGAAACAGGCCGGGATAGCTGTCTAAGATCACGTGCAAGGAAAATCCCGACGTGCTCGAGCCAACAAGATGCGGGGAAAAGCCATTTGTGAGACGCACGAAGCATCAACACATACTACCTAGGCATGAGGCGCGGCTATACTGTATCTACTGTATAAAAAATACTTAATTTTCGATCATTTGGATAGGCTTGTTCCAACCAAGCTGGTCGTAGGTCCAGCCCAACGCGGTCTTAGTCTTCGGGTCGTAGGCCTGGCAGAGACGCTGGTTGCGACGCTTGGGGTCGTTTTCAATATCGTAAATGCGCTGCATGTGTGCATCCGACAAACGCAAGAATCCAAAGTTCTCCTTGGCACGATCAGGGCTGCACGTCTTGGGCAAAACGATGCAACCGCGCTGAACGTTCCAGCTCAATACGACATTGGGCACGGTTATATCATCACCAATCTCCTTGGCAATTGACAACAAGTCCTGATCGTTAAAGAAGGGCGAGTTGGCAAAACCAAGAGGCGTGTATGCCTCTACTACAATGCCTCTTTCTTGACAGAACTTTACCAGCTCGCGGTCCTGGTTGTAAGGGTGCGTCTCAATCTGGTTCATAGCCGGCACCACCTTGGCATGCTTAAGCAACTCGGTGAGAGTCTTGACACTAAAGTTGCTCACGCCAATAGCCTTTACTTTGCCAGCGCGCGTCTCGAGCAATTTCTCAAGCTGCTTCCATGTGTCGACAAAGCTGATAGAGTCATCAGCCACGTACTTTTGACCAGGCACAGTGGCCTGAGGCCAATGCATCAGAAACATGTCAATGTAATCAAGGTTGAGAGCTTTGAGCGAACGATCAAAGGAAGCTTCAACATTGTGGTGGCAGTCGTTAAATACTTTCGTAGTAACAAAGAGCTTTTCACGAGGAATGCCACTGGCGCGCAGTACATCGCCCACTTCCTTTTCGTTCTCATACAAGGCGGCGGTGTCATAATGGGTGTAGCCGATCTTAGTGGCAGCTTCTATACCAGGAATAATGCCCGGGGGGTTGCCTGGGTTGAAGCAGCCAAAACCGACCATTGACACTTCAGCGCCAGTGTTGATCTTTGTCGTCGGCGGGATTTGGACTTCGGCCATGATGGGCGTCGCGAAACAAGCAAGTTGTGGAAATTAGCCAGTTGACTACGTCACTACGGGGACAGTGCGGGCAAACCCTACAAGACCCGGGCACCGAATGCACGCAATTCATCACGTGTATGTCGGTGGCAAATATCTCGCTACCGCGGGTCGCTGAAGCAGGCCCGTTCTCAGTGACATTTAGCCGAATCTTGAATGTGATACTATTACGCATCGTCAAGGCAAGACACGTGGGTAGGTTTCGGCCAGCCGAGCTGCTCCCAAGTCCAGCCGAATACAGTTTCTGTCTTTTTGTCATAGACCAAAGCAAAGCGCTGGTGGCGATTGGGATCCTTCGAAATGTCGTAGATGCGTTGCATGTGGTCATCGCTGAGAGTAATCAATTCAATGTTCTGCTTGACACGGACAGGGTTAGAGCTCTTAGGCAAAATGACCACACCACGCTGAACATTCCAGCTCAGTACAACTTTAGCCGGCGTCACACCACCGCCAATTTCCTCTGCAATCTTGACGATGTCGGCGTCCTTGAGGATAGGCGAGTTCGCCTGACCGAGTGGCGTGTAAGCAGACACCACGATACCCTTCTCGCGGCAAAATTCAATCAGCTCGTTCTCCTGGTTGTAAGGATGTGTCTCGATCTCGTTGAGGGCTGGGACGATCTTGGCATGCTTAAGGAGCTCCGTGAGATTCTTGATACTAAAGTTGCTCACACCGATAGCCTTGATCTTACCCGGACGAGTCTCAAAGAGCTTTTCCATAGCCTTCCACGTATCAATGAAGTTAATGGTGTCGTCAGCCACGAACATTTGACCGGGCTTTGTGGCCTGCGGCCAGTGCATCAAGTAGAGATCGATGTAGCCAACGTTGAGCTTGGCCAAAGACTTGTCGAAGGCCTCCTCAACATTGTGGTGATCAAAGTTCCATAGTTTCGTGGTAACGAAAAGGTTTTCACGAGGAACACCAGAGGAGCGCAAACCCTCACCAACGACTTCTTCGTTGTCGTAAAAAGACGCAGTGTCGAAGTGGGTGTAGCCATCCTTAGTGGCGGCGTTAATACCGTCGATGATCGCCTTGGGGTCATCAGGGCTGTAGCAGCCAAGACCGACCATACTGATCTTGGCGCCAGTGTTAAGAGTTTGAAGCGGGGCAAGGTGATATTCAACCATCGTGGTTTGGAATGAACAAAACGGGGAGAACCAGGGTGCCTTAAAGCTTCGCACGGACATGTTCCTTATCCCGTTTCGATTTACATCATGTGATTCGGCATCGTGGCCGAAGTTTTCGCGTCTCCGCGGAGCGCAGGCGCAAGTCTCGCGAAGCACCTTTAGTGAGCATTTGGACAGCGATTTGTCGTGCTTTATGTAACACGTGTACTTACCCCAGCATACACCATGTCGAATGAACCGACGTACGAGGAGTACGTGGACCGGTACGTGACCACCATGCCGTGTATTTTCTAACACAAATAGTATTCATTACTCGGAGAAGTATGCCGACGACAAGTGGGAATATCGGTATGTGTCTTCCATGCATGAATGTGTTCTAACATGTTCGCACAGTCATGTAATCTTGCCCAAACCGTTTCTAAAACGGATTCCAAAAAGTTATTTTGATCCTGAAGAGCCTGGTGTTCTTCGTATTTTGTCAGACGCTGAATGGCGTGGTATTGGTATTACCCAAAGCCTTGGATGGGAGCATTATGAAGTGCATGGTTAGTATACACTGATGACAGAGCAGCACATACGAACATTCACAGCCCCCGAGCCTCATATCTTGCTTTTTCGACGTGAAAAAGATTACCAAGCCAAAGTACGTTTGAACGTGCTCTACTTACCATTAGTACGGTCCTCAGGGCAAGCCATCTGATGCAGCCAAGATCAAAAACGAAGCGTCCCAGGCGCACCACGTTCTCCACGGTAACTAGTAGCTACGCATTCATTCATTGCTTTAAAGTATGTAGTCGACTGTTGGTTCGATAGAATTGTATTTTTTGACAGAAAGAGTGAAAGTGTGTCGTACAAGGACTCGGTAACTCGCCACCATCGCCCATTTTGGCACGGTGCCAATAATGCTAACAAATGAGCGTCTGCTCACGCAGCCACGCAAGGTGATACAGGATGCGTTCGATAAGTATGAGCAGCATCCTGCACAGACACTGGTGCATGCACTTAGTACAGAGTATGCGCGTGTATTCTCAGAGCCATCGATGCTTGAGCAGATTCCGTACGTGGAACCGGGCTCGATTTCGGCTTTGATTTCTTCCCTTCAAAGTGATCGCTCGCGAAAAGATGGCCTTCTTGTTCGCTGGCGCTGCATGATTCAAGACACAGGTATGGGTAATGAGCTGTGCCTGGCTGCTCTCTCAACAGATGGCCGCCGAGTATGCGGCTTGTACGGTGCTGATGCGCACTTCTCGCACGCGAACCAGGATGGCGCCGCGATGGACACTGCGAATTTGGGTGAGCGCACTGTGTTTTTTGCTGTTTCTGTCCCAGGTGAAACAGCTTGGGCCCGCGACCATATGGTAGGCACATCGGCATCGCTCAGTCATGCTATGAAGGAGCTGAACGTGGAGCTGAACGATACAACACGAACACCGCGCCGCGAGCATCCTAGTGTCACCGCGCTTGTCAAAGTGTATGATGTGGATGCTGCTGAGCACTTCAAGACGTCTGATATGATCGATGTCGTGGGTGTTTTAGATCTTGGCACTTGCCCCCAGGCACATTGGCACCTGGATGAAAGCGATCCAACAGAGGCACCTATTCTGCCATGCGTGCATGCGTTGCATGTACGATCTGCGCCGCCTCTCTTTTCTGCCCATTTGGATTCTTTGAATGCTCCTGAGGACGTACGAGCATCACTCGTACGGTACTTCACTGAGGTCTTGGGTGGTGATGCACTTGTGGCTGAATACATTCTCTTGGCACTGTTGAGCAGAGTACACGCACGGAAAAACGGCATCGTAATCGGACCCTTCTCGATTAATGTGACGGGACTAGACCGTGAGCACTATGAAGCGCTCGTTTCTGCACTCGAGCAGATCATGCCTGCTGTGGTGTGCCAGCCATTGACTCTTGCCGAATTGAATGATGCAGCTCATCCCCTGTATGTGTGCGGCACAGACACTGGCATTCAGGCCGGTCGTCTCCAACTTCCTCATGGCACATGCGTTGTGCTAGACGAGTCTGGCATGGATGAAGGACAGCTTAATGACGCAGGTGTGCGAAATATTCGCGCACTTTTTTCCCTGTTGCAGCAGCACACTCTGCCCTATGTGTTCCCTTTTTCAGAGCTGGACATACCTACGGACCTAGTCATTATCGTTGTAAGCCAAAGCAAATCACTTCTTCCCGTGGATGCACATATTCATGCGCAGCCACATCAGGCGCCTCAAATGAAGGTGTCATCTTCGATGCTGCATTCTTTTCGCCTTTTCCTAACCAACATTCGTCAGAAGACGCTGTCTATTCCTGTGGACGTCTCAGACCATATTCAAGATGACTTTGTGAAAATGCGCCGTAGTGGTGCACACCGCTTTGACCAAGACGACCTGCAACGCTGCCTGCATGTGTCGCGACTCTTGTCCTTGTCCCATGGGCTCGAGCGGCTCACTACGGACATGTGGAGTCAGGCCAAAGTGTTGGATGCAACACGTGCCGAGCGAGTAGCTTTGCCGTAGCTCTGTACCGTCAGGCGCCAAGCTGGCTGAACATGGTGCGAGAAACGATGCGGCGGCGCACAGACATGCCGCAGGCGCAAGTATCACCCTTTATTCGCCGCAATATATCGTCAACAGATACGCCGCCTGCGACGCCGTACGCTCATCGCAAACAACGCGCATGGAGTACCGTGTCCAGCTCCCCACTTCAGCGCAAAGGTGCTTATTCGAGTCCTGGCATTCGCCTTCCAGCAGCCGCAGACGACCCCACGTCGTATCATGCAGAGATACCCGAGCGCAAGCCAACGCTCCAAGATCGTTGGGAACAGTGGCCCAATGCCGTCTTGGGCTATGTTCAGGGCTTATGGATGGACATGGGGGATCTAATCCATGAGCCTGAGATGAGTGTGCCGCTTGGTGCTGTGCTTCATGTTGCCTCGCTTGTATCGCAGCTCATGCTGCCAGGCACTTCTTTTTTGTATACACGCGACTCGATGGAGCGGCATCCACGCTCACACCTCTTCGCGTCGCATCGTGGACTTCGCGCCAAGCATCAGGAGGGATCCTATTCGGCCTATATCGGGCAACTCATTCTTAAGCAGCGTACTGCTGGCTTTTTGTACATGTCACGACTGTTGTCCCTTGCATTGCTGGTTTTGTCTGTGTACAATGCGTACGTGCTCTTTGCGAAGCGACGGACATACCGCCTATGGTATCGCGAGGAGCGCGATGTGCTGCACAATCCACACGCATCACTGGAAGCGCCACCGACAGACCCTCCGCCACGGCGTACGTGGCAAGCCTGCGCCAGGCATGCCGCGCGTGTCACAGCTCGACAGATCCCTATTGTCGAATGGTTCGTGCCGCCGCCACCTGTGCGTGTCGCACCAGCACGGCCTGTCGAGCGAATATATACGTTGCGGGTATGGGACATTTACGAGGTTCCATTATGGGTATTCACGTACGTTGCCGGAAACTCACGCCTAGGATTTATTCACCAGCACATGCAGTCTGGTGGGCCGTGGCTGGCTCGTTGGGTATGCAAGTGTGGACAAGTTGGCTTGTAACACTTGTATTGATGTTCATGTTTTCAGCCCAGTCATTTATTCTTGCACGGGAATATGCCGCGCACGTCAAAGATCGGCAGGTGCTTTCCTCGGAAGTCCTGCGTGAATATGATGAAAAATTCGTGATGCCGCGCGCCATGCCCTTGGTACGTGACGCATCCACCATGACAGATGAATAGACGCATTAGGAAGGTGACGCACTGCGTGAACGACTCAAAGGCGAACGACGCACGTCGGCCCTACGGCCCCATCCATGGTCGATCGTCCGACGTCCTTGGCGGCGCTGCGAAGGTCGTCGCGGCAAAACACACCATTCAGGTTCTTCCGATAGAGTGACACGCACGCAAGACCCATCAATTTGTCCCTCATCCATATGAATGATTGCTAGATCAGCGCCGGCCTCGCTTTCATATTCTATGACAGCGTGAGGTTGCTTGTGGACAGCAGCGTATAGGCGCAATCGGGAAATCTCACCATAGAAGCCAAATATTTCCTCTAAGTGCCGCTCTGTTACCTTGTGAGTCAGGCGATACACATAGACTCTATGCGAGCCACGCCTCAAAGGTGTCTCGTCCTGCTCAGGCTCCGACATTGTAGGGCGACAAAAGGCTCTTTGTCTCCACATCGGACGCCAGGGGCCATGATGACCTCGGTGGCGCCTGGGTTGAAGCGCCTAGCATGCATCGCCTCGCGACTATGGTGCCTGTTTGCATCGCCATTGCCATGATAGGAGCTCTTCAGATTATGCGTCTTGTTGAGAGAGCACGGTCTCGGCAAAGGCAAGTGCTAAACATCGTATATGCATGGCGTACGAGCACCGAGGATGCCTGTGCTCAGGTCGAGAAGCATGTATCGGTGCTCATGCATATACCAGCTCACATACTCGCGCAAACTCAAATGCAAAGTTCCAAGGCTGCAGAGGACGTAGTGCAGAACATGGGGCGTCTCGTGATAGGGGTTCTTGATATGGTTCGTGTTATGGTGCACATGGTGGTATCGTCCTACAAGGCACTCGCACTGTGCGTCATCCAGCTTGCTGTACAGGGCGTACTGAGCTTGCTTGATGCAGCCACTCATGCTATTGATCTGGCCGTACGTGATGCGGCACAAGCGCTTCGAACGATCCTAGACACTGTACTTCAGACGGCAGACGGCGCCAAAGATCTTTTGATGGACACCGTCAACGGTGTTCTAGGCCTATTTGGACATGAGAAGATCGAGACTCATGCATGGTCCGAGCCGGCCGCCTTGCGCGTGCTGAATAACATCTCCCTGCCGGCGTCACTGATCGATCCATTCAAGCAGTTGCGCTCGTCCTTGCCGACCGTCGATGATTTGCGAACAGACGCAGAAGAGGCATTTATGCTGTCGATCTCTCATGCCAAGAAGGAAGTAAACCGAACCTTGACTCAATTCCACATGCCGCCACTTGTGAGTCTGCCACCAGCGCCAGTGCCCGTTTGTCAGATCGACTGGGCACCACTCGAGCACGCCGCGCGCGTGTGGACACACATGTCTCATAGCATCCAGACACTGGTCATATGCATAATGGCAGGTGCAGCGCTCGCCCTCTTCACATTGGTGTGGGCCTCGACTTTACCGAAACGTGTCGACAGCGAGGCCACGTCCTGGCTCCAACATGCACGCCAATGGCTCGGTTCGCCCTCTTTCTTACTCGCCAGCGCGTGGCTCCTTCTTCAGCTATTGCATGATCAGATGACTCTTATGGCAGTGCAAGTATTGGACCGAGTATCGTCTCACACGCTGCAAGATATACTTTCGCCGATAGCCGACCATGCACATCAGATACACACACAGGTGGCATCCACCATGCAGCATACGGCGTATCACATCCAGACACTTTGGCAAGCAACGGAGCAACAAGTCAATCGCGATATGCTTGGATGGGTCAATGAGAGTGCTCCGCAGGCACATGCCGTGCTCAATGGTATTTGGGATCTCGTCTCAGACACAGTCCATGATACATTGGGTCACACGCCGCTGCACGATCCCGTCGAGCAGTTTGCCAGATGCGTTATAGGGAACAAAGTCAACGCCACCGATCACATACTTTCCTGGCTGCAAACACATGCATACATCACGCTGCCACCCGTGGTATTTAACGCGGCATGGCCCGACGTGGATAGGTGGATACAAAGTGCATGGGAACACAAGATGCCTGTCTCGCCTTTGGAGCAAGTTCACACGATGCTTGCTGAAGAGCGCAAAGAGATCGAGCACGACAGATGGATGGTGCTGCTCATTGGTGCAGGGGGTGCAGTGTGTCTTGGTATATGTGCACTCATCAGCGCATGGATCTAGCCAAGAAGAGGCGGTCTTTGTCCCTAAGGCCTGGACGGCGACGCTGTTGCACTAGGCGGCCCTTCTGACTTGTGCAAGTCTGTGTTTTCAATGGTCAGAGACTTGGTACAGTGCGCGGTTTTGTACACGCCCACGAGGCGCGAGCTCAGCTCAAACATATTGTTCCGTAAGGAAATCACCACAAATTGTGCTCCTCTTGTGCGCTCCTTGATAATGTTGGCAATGATTGAGACGTTGCGGAAGTCGAGTGCCGCGTCGATTTCATCCATCACATACAGCGGCGTGGGTTTGTATGCATGCAAGGCAAACACTAGTGCCAAACTGCTCAACGTCTTTTCGCCACCACTAAGATAGCTGATGTTCTTCCATGTCTTTTTGGGAGGCATGACACTGAACACAATGCCCTCGCTGAACGGATCTAAACTGTCCACAAGTTCCAATTCCGCATTTCCACCCAGCGTGATAGTTTGGTACATTTCCTTGAGTTTCAGTGAGATTTGTGAGAATCCTTCCATGAATCGATCCAAGCGCTCTTTGCGCAATGCCTCGAAACGCTGCTGCACTTCGTCACGTTGTGCAGTCGTTTCTTCCAGGTCTTTGGCACGCGATAAGAATGTTTCTTCCACCTTTTGAAACTCCGCAAGCACATCAAGATTGACTTGATTCGTAGCTAGACGTTCTTCAAGACGTGCCATGTCGGCTTGGATATGAGTCTTGTCCACGGAACGTGCATCCTCCTCCGAGAGCTCAGGTAATTCGTCAGTCTCTTCTTTCTTTACGCATGGACTCTCATCCTCGTCAGTTGACACAGGGTGCAAGACCAGAGTGGCATGTTTTGCCGTCCACTGCGCCAGTTGGTGCTCGCTCTCCATCTTGGCCTTTTCGTGATCTTCACGCTGCTGAGTCAAGTCCATCATCAGGGCTCGGAAGGCACGTAGCGTCGATTCGTGTCCATCCAGCTCTGCTTGGACTTGGCGACGAGCTTCTGCACGGTCTTCTAAGTCGGCTTGCAGGTCATCGAATTGTTGGCGAAGGGTGGCCGCTTGACTCGCTTGAGCAGTTTGACTTTCACTGGTGTTCCGTAGCTCTTCATCCAGCGTGTCGAGCTGAGCTGAGCTGGTAGCTTGTGACTTTTCATGCCGCTTGTAATCACTTTCGGCTCTCGCATGCTGTTCTTCCGCTTTAGAAAGGCGCTCCGTACACAAAGAAATCATATCCTTGATGCCCTGTACCTTGGACTGTTGCGTGCGTAGCTCTACACCGCCCGCCTCGAGAATGTCCTCCTCCAATTGGTGGATGGCCTGTTCAAGGTCAGCGCTCTTGTTCTTGAGCATGGCAATTTGCTCGTCATGGTATTTCCACTGCTGATCGAGCTCCTTCATGCGCCGCACATCTTCCTGGTCAGGCTCGCTTTGCGTCTGAGCCTCATAAAGGCGGTCTTCGGCTTCAGACACGCGCTGCGTCGTTGCCTGTATCTCCCTATCAAGCATAGTAAGTTGACGCTCAATATCAGGAATGCGAGTCTCGTTCTTTTGCAGCAGAGTTGTTAGTTGCGAAATAGATTGGGAATGTGACTGGAGCGATCCTCGAGCGACACCCATCTCCTTTTCGAGCCGCGCCGCCTGTTCAGGTGACACGTCCTCACTCAATGTGGAGCTCATGGCGCCGCGAATGACTCGCGATCCACCACCTGACATCGTACCGCTCTTGTCAATCAGCTGGCCATCTTGTGTCACGACACGCCATCGCTTTGCGCCGTACGCAATTCGGTTCGCCTGAGCCAAGTCCCGTGCTACCAGCGTATCGCCCAATTGGTGATAAAATGCCGGCACAAACCGTGCATCTTTCGGCGTAACAAGATCAAATAGCCGCGGTGCATTCTCTGGCGTCGCAATAGGTGCCATCGACTTTGGATTCACTTGAAGGCTCTTGAGCAAAATAAAATTAGCACGACCCAGTTTGTGCTTCCTAAGATGCTCAATGCACTGTTGTCCGGTAGTGACGTCTTCAACTACAAGGTTATTCAGACCTGGACAAGCAGTGCTGATAGCGATATCATAGCGGGGATCAATGGTGCCAAGGCTACCCAGGCGGCCATGGAATCCCGTCAGCAGACCCAGCTCTGCTTGACGAATGAGACTGCTGAGTACTTCGCCACGAGACTTGCTCGACTCCAGTGCATGTCGCGCATCGTCAGCTGCACGTCGCGCTTGGTCGAATTTCTTGCGCAATATGTCTTCTTCCTCTTGCATGGATGTTACTCGTGCGCGATCTTCATCGATTGAGTCGAGAAGGGCTCGGTGCTCGTACAAAAGCGATTCTTTTTCTTCCGTTTGCACTTGCAGATGACGCTGGACATCGGCTAATGTGGCACGGGCATCTTCCACTCGCTGCATGGCCTCATCGTTGTGAGACGAAAGCCACTCGCGTTCATGACGAAGCACATCACGGGCTGATGTGTGCTCACTGATCTTGGCGGTCCATGGAGCGAGTTCTTTCTGCTTTCGCTCGATTTCATCGCTAAATCCCTGCGTCTTGTCTTTTAGGCGCTCGCATACACTTTCCAGGGCGCTTTCTTCCTTCGTCAGCGCCAATTCATGCGCGGACTGCTCCCGTTGCAGAGCGGCGATCGTTTCCGCAGCCGTCGAGGCTGAGGCTCGCGCATCTGAGGCAGCACTCTTGGCCTCGGACAACGCGTTGGCTAATTTTTTGCGCTTGCTGCTGAGCATCTTGTGCCGAGCATTGAGTTCGACACCGTGTTTTTCAGTCATTTCCATTTCTCGGGTCAGTTCACGAGCCTGTTGCTCCATCTGAGAACACGCTTCAGTGTGCGCCTTGTGCTGCTCACGCACAGTGGTGAGTCCACTTTCGGCTTCGGTATGTTTGGCTTGCTCCGATTCGATGCGCTGTTGTACGGATGCGAGTGACTCGGCGGCATGGGCCATGAGGGTGCGGCAGTCCCACATATGCGCTTGCCACAATCGCGATTGAAGTCGCATCAGGTTATTTTGGTCGCACAAGAACAGCTCCGCTTCTTTGCGTCGCGGCTCAAGTCCGTCCAGTTCTCGCTGCACAATTTTGAGGCGGTTGATTTTTTCGCTGCGAGCTTCATTTGCTGCATCGACGGCCTTAGCGTGCTCCTCGATGGGCGTCTTGTAGTCGCTTGTCCCGATTAAATCTTCGAGATACTCGAGAAGGCCTTCTTCGTGCTCTGTCTTACCCTTGGGTGGCATTTGAGCGATACTTTCTACTTCGCCCTGGAGGATAAGAAAACGCTTGTGGTCCAAATCGATCCCACGATGCCGCAGCAAGTCGGTAATTTCAGTGAAAGACGAGCGCTTGTCGTTTAGCGTGTACTGTGAGGTGTTATTTCGTTGGGCGAAGCGCTTGAGCACGAGCTCGCTGTCAGGTACCACATCAAAGTCGTCTGAATCTGGGAAATCTATAATCTCCCGGAACCACACCTCCACGACACATTGGGAGGGCGGTGTGGCGCCGTCTCGATTGTGAATAAGGTCGCTGAGTCGGCCTTGCCGCATTTTGTTCGCGCGCCATCCAAAAACAAATAGGAGCGCGTCGATGACATTGCTCTTTCCGCTCCCGTTGGGCCCAACGATACTTGAGAACGACTTGTGAAACGGGCCGATTTCCTGGCGGCCAGCATACGACTTGAAATCCTGCAACACGAGCTTGTGAATTACTAGACGGCGTACAGGTGGCACTGGCTGCACCGCAGGCGTGCGTCCCAAGGTATATGCTGGCGTCACCGGCGGCGGTCTACGCCCAGGTGTTTTGAAAGGAGTCGCACGTGGACGTAAAGGTGTCTGAGCGACTGGTTTGAGCGGTGAGCGTGCCGGCGTGGGCGGCGGACGCCGATCTACGCCGACTCGCTCCATCACGACGCGCTAGGAATGGAGGGATCCCAACACGACCGCACGAGCGCACCACGCGTAAGGCACGTGCTGAGTATCACGTGACAAGCTAGGTACGTGCTCCGAGCGACCAGCATGGGCCTGTGCACGGTGCGAAAAAAAAATCACATATATCCTCCGTACGCCGGGGCCAAGCCGCCCGATTTTTTTTCTTTTTTCACGTACGGACCACCCCCCTCTTTCCGCGTGTCATGCGCCTGAGCATTGCGCGTACTTGAACTTGGAATCTCCACGGTATTACAAGAGGCTATTTCGTATGAACCGATTTTTTTCGGCCAGCATGTCAGCAGTCACGTCTTCCAGCGGTAGCTCAAGTGGCCCTCCCGGAGGCCCCAGCGGCAGTCATCCCCCGCCGTCTGTGTCCAAATTGGTCGCCTCGGATGGATCACCAGCGGCCGTATCACCTCACGCGTCACCACGTCCCATGATGTCACATCACCTGCCTGGCGTTCTATCGCCCTACCGCGAGTCGCCGTCGCGTTTCCCAGCTGTCGGCAGTCCTCGCACGAGCAGTCCCCGTATCTCGGCGCTGACGCGTGAGGCATCGTTCGGATCTTCTATGTATCCCACCTCTTCTTCTCGGCCTGCATCCCCGTCTACCGTACAGGAGCGCTCGTACTCGCCGTCACCTAGTTCCGGGGCCCAGTCGGCGGCTGCGCGCATGTCCACACGGCCGTTGCCACCCAGGCGTCTGTCGGACACATCGCGCCTTGTGAATCATACGCCTGCAGCGGATGCCGGCACGCTAGATGATACGTCCTTATCGCGCTCCCATTCTCCCAGTGTCGGGCCACCTGCCCCCCTCAGCACACGAGCCTCCTTTGATTATTATGCCACGAATTCGCCATCGCGGTACAATGACATGTATGTGCCGAGTCCCAAGCGCGATGTGTTTCGCTTTCATGCGCTGCCGTCTGCAGGCTGGCGCATGCCGGGGCGTGGAAATGGCGACGCGTCGCCATGGTTCGATAACCGGAACTCGCCTTTCGCCTCGAGTTCGATGCGTACGGGACCAGGGGAAGACGAGGAGCGAGATGCCGCGCCGCCGCCTGCGCCGTCGGAGGACGATCCGCGACTGTCTTATGCGCCACGACCGCCGCCACTTCGACCTGAGGCGGCGTATGCTTCGCCCGTGTACCGCGCGGCCGCCTTGCCTGGGTCATCGTCGCCCTACGCGGTGCAGCCACCGCCTGCGTATGCGCGCAGCATGTACCGTGCGACGGAGTATGACACGTACGAGTCGGATGCGTATGGCGTGCGTAAGCACAAGTATGAGGGCGACACGTACCCCGAAAGTGGGCCGCCCATGCCGTACGGAGCGGACCCGTACTACGCATATGCTCGCATGCCATACAAGTACTCATCCGCGACGACATCGGTGCCGCACTCGGACGCCTCCTCAGGGGACGATCGATCGAGTGACGAGAAAATGAGTGTGTCGGCGCCGCAGCTGCCGTCTGTGCCGATGGCGGCGGCCGGCGCTGTGCCAACGCCGCCGCATCTGGCCCCTGCCAAGACGCCTGAGAGCGACTCCGGCGGGCCGAAGCTGCACGTGTGTGATGCGTGCAGCAAAACGTTCAGCCGGCGCTCGGACCTTGCGCGACACCGCCGGATCCACACGGGCGAGCGGCCGTATCCATGTGAGTTTCCAGGATGCGGCAAAAGCTTTATCCAGCGCTCGGCCCTGACGGTCCACTCACGCGTGCACAGTGGTGAGCGGCCGCACCAGTGTGAGTTTGAGGGTTGCGGTAAGAGCTTTTCGGATAGCAGCTCTCTGGCACGCCATCGCCGCACGCACACGGGGCGACGGCCCTACGTCTGCACGGTACCATCGTGTGGCAAGATGTTTACGCGGCGCACGACGCTCAACCGGCACGTACGAAGTCATCAGGCGCCCCTGAAAAAGGGTCTCGTTGCGCCCTCGTACGACGACAGGCCGGACAGTGACGAGGAAGATGACGACGACGACGATAGTAGCGACATGGTGCGCTAAATGTATTTGTGTATTTAAACTACGCGTTCCTGTTTCGGTGGCTGGAAAGCCTTGGGCACCTTGTGCGTGAGCGGGGCTTGCAAGCCGCCCAGCGTGGTGGCGCCCGACGGGGGCGCCTGCGAGTGCGGCTCGGGGACGGCCGTGGATTCGTGCACGGCCTCCTGAAGCATCTCGCCCTGTGTCAAGCCACGCTCCTTGGCGAGAAGCAGCAGATTGTCTGGCACAGCCGAGTCGCGCTGCGGCAGGAGACCCGCGTGGGGTGTTTCGCTGTCCGAATACTGCGGCGTGTCGTCCGTGACCTTGTGCGCCTCGGCCAGCACGGCTTTGAACTTGTCGTCGTGTGCGGCGACGTCAAATGGCAGCGCACGACGTTCCTCAGGCACATGCTCATGCTGGAACGACTCGCGCAGCTGCTCGATATCGTGCCGCACACTCGCCACGCTGCGCTCAAACGCATCCTGGGCGCCAGGGTACAAACCAACACGGTCCACAGCATCGGGCGCATACGTGGCCGCACGCTGCGACAGGCCCGTGCCAACCACCTGCGACCACGTCCTGCCCTCGGCACGCAGCTTCTTCGCCAAGTCATCCTTGATGCGACGCGGCAGACCCGGGCCGCGGTACGCCAGACCCGTGTACAGCTGCACGGCACTCGCACCGGCTCGGGCGAAGTCGAGAGCATCGTCCGCGGTCAGAATGCCACCACAGCCAATCAGCGGCATACGTCCCTCGGTGCGTGCGTACATGACCTCAAGGGCATGCAGTGCCAGCGGCTTGACGGGCGGACCGGACAGACCGCCCGCCTCGTTCACATGCTCGTGCGAAAGCAGTCCGGCTGGTCGAGAGACGGTCGTGTTGCTCACAATAATGCCATCCGTCTTGGTGGCACGCGCCGCATCGGCCACATCCTCCAGCTCAGCATCGGACAGGTCCGGCGCGACTTTGACCAGCAGCGGCAGCGAGCGGTGCGGCGCGACACTGTCGCGAGCCTGGATCACGTCGCGGAGCACGCCCTCGAGCACGCTGCGGCGCTGCAGACGGCGCAGGCCTGGGGTGTTGGGACTGCTGACGTTGATCACGAGCATATCCGCATACGGTCCCAGTGTCTCCACTCCCTTGACATAGTCGACCACCGAGTCTTCCCGCGAGGTCTTGTTCTTGCCGAGGTTGATGCTCAGCAGACGGTCCTGTTTCAGACTGCGCGGCACCTGTGCATCGTCGAGCAGTGATGCGCGAATGTCAGGGTACTTGGCAAAGAGCTGTGCTTCAGTGAGGTGCTTGGCATCGGTCGCGGGCGCACCGACCGACGAAACCAGGCCCTGGCCAGCCGCGAGCACGCGCTGCACCCAGCGGTGCAGGCGCATGTGCAGGCGCTCACGCACCGCCTCATGACCGTCCGAGTTGAAGCCCATGCGATTGATCACCGCAGCATCGAGAGGCAGACGGAACATGCGCGGCTGCGGGTTGCCCGGCTGAGGCTCGGGCGTCACACTGCCGATCTCGACAATGCCAAATCCTAGGTCAAACAGACCATCAATGGCCTCCGCTTGCTTGTCAAAACCAGCTGCGAGACCAATCGGGTTCGACAGCGTCCGACCAAATAGCTCGGTACGTAGCACCTCATCATCCGCACCACAATCACGCGGCGCGAGACCGTACTGCAGCAGCTTGATCGACAGCTTGGAGCCCACCTCTGGATCCGTGAATATTTGCATCAGCGGCGGGAACAGCCAGCGATGAACACCTGCGCGCGAGTCCAGGCAGTATACCCCGAACGCGGCACCAGCCACCACGGCCGTCACCGTCACCAGCCGCGACGCGACTCTGCGAGACACGGACGGCCGCGACCTGAACGACATGGCACGCACCTGAGCAAACCGCATCGGTGGCGCGAGCGTGCGCATCGCGCGAGACGAGGCCAGCATCGACATCTCACAAGCGGCGGAACGGCCGACCCTGGGCCAGGGGCACGGCTTGGACGGCCCACCCTGGGTGCAACACGTGACTGGGACCACCAGGAGACTGAGGCCCACGACGTGCGTGTCCCTTGCGTTGCCGCCGCCCCAGTGTCATGTCTGGCGTGCAGAGCTACGTCGATCATCAAGTCTTGCTCTTGACGCAGGATGGCCGCGTGATTGTCGGCGTGCTGGAGGGATACGATTCCAACGGCACGATAGTCATGTCGTCCTGTGTCGAGCGCATGTTTAGTGAAGATGCGCCCGTCGAAGAGGTGCCGCTAGGCGTCTATATCGTTCGGGGTGACAGTATGTACGTATCATCGACTCACTTTCAGTGCCCTCCTCGGTCCCATGGACTTGGCCAAGGACCGCACCGTGCCGCTGTCCTCCTTGATCGCGGCCCCCATACCCGCCGTTCGACACCGCTAGCAATGTAGAGCTACGTATACCTATGCTGATGGCTTGTGTGCCACGAAAAACATCATCGGCGTGAACAGCTTCGTGCGACCACCTGCGACGAGGGCGTCGGCGGCGACCTTGAGGGATTCTCCCACCTCATACGTGCCCTTGGGTGCCAAACCCACAAACTCGAGCGCACGCACGGCCGACTGCGTCACAAACTTGCCAAGCCACGTCATGCGCCAGCACGTAAACACGTCCCAGGCTGTCTGAACTTTGCGGATATCACCCTCAAGCGGGTAGTACCATGGGATTTTGTCGCCTTGGTCGGCGAGGTCCATCTCCTCATCGATTTGAAAGCCCACGGTACGGAGCGCCTCACGAGCCTGCTTGATCGTGCGCATCTCTGGAATTCCGTCGCCCAGCTCAATGCCGTGGGCAATCTTGCGGTGCTCAGGGTTCGCGGCATCATACTCATCGGTCATGCACCACTCGTACAGACCGAATACACCACCCGGCTTGAGCACGCTTAGAATCTCACCATACACACCCTCCCACGTCGGGGCATGGCATGTCGCTTCAATGGCGTACACGGCGTCAAAGCTGTTTTCGCCAAACTGCTCCTTCAGCTTCATAAAGTCGCCCTTGACAAACGAGGCCTGGTCCTGCAGCTCGGCCTTGGCCGTGTACTTGTTGGCGCGATCAACTTGGTAGGCATTGTTGTTGACACCCACAATGGTCACCCCGGCAAAGCGAGCGATTTCACGCGCCGGGCCACCGACACCACAGCCGACGTCGAGCACGCGCATGCCTGGACGCAGGTTCATCCGGTGCGCTAAATAGTGCTCATGACGAGCTAAGGCCTGGTAAAAAGCCTCTCCTGGGTAATACCGCGCAAAATGAAAGTTTAAGCCCCAGCCGTACTCGTACAGGTCAGTGGCACCATCGTAGTACGCGTTCACAACATCGGTGTACTGGTCTAGACGCGCACTCTGATCTTTTTCCGTGTCTTTGGTCGAGTCAGGATTCCAGTATTTGGTATAGTCGGCAATACCCTGCTTGTTACGAAGTTCTGTAGCGCTCGACATGTCCTGCGTGGTGTTAGCTCTCGCACTGCGTGCGTGCTGTGGGGCCAGCGCTTCAGGGACTTGAATGGGAAGCCGCAAGCGGCTTAAGCCTCCATGGATAAGTCAAGATGCGTAGTTTTCATCATAAGCATCTGGCCCCCAGCACGCTAGCTGTACGTACGTCACACTGGCACCACCCTGCCTGGTTGGAGAAATGGCCTGATCCGGCCACGTACGCCCCGCGGCACCCATGGAATATCACGTGATCTGCCATTCACCCGAACCCTCACGCTCAACAACGTGGATCCTAGCAGCCCTGTCACAGCATGACTGCCATTCGCGGCTAATTCATCGAGACTGGTCTAAATTGACGAACATGGAAAACGCGCATGGTCTCCAAGGCTGCGCCATTCTCGACACGCAACAAGCACGAGACAAACACTGCTGACATGCGGGCCACCTTGTCGCAGCCAGGCCTTGGCATGCGCAGAAGCATAAGAATCCCATGCACGTAGCGTGAAGCAGCAGCAGCAGCAGCGCGGGCTCTCTGCTGTGCCAGCTGTAATGGGTGGCCGAGCGTCGCTGTTCTCGTAGATCACGTGCTCAGCACTCTACGCGCTAAGGCCGTGTCTGCGCCACGCGTCATTTACGCGCGGTGCTACCATGTCAATCGTACATTTGCAAAACGTGGAAATCATAAATAGCCATGCGCGATTTTCAGGTACGTCGTGCCTTCTTACGCAGACCCATACATATTCAAGGTCACATTTGAGTGTATCTCTCCTCTGGAGGATGACATTGAATGGAAGCTGATATACGTGGGCTCGGCGGAGTCGGAAAAGTACGATCAGGAGCTGGACAGCTGTATGGTAGGGCCTGTGCCTGTGGGTGTGAATTCGTTCGAGTTCGAGGCCGAAGCACCGTCGCCAGAAAAAATACCTGCCTCTGACTTGCTCGGCGTGACGGTCATTTTACTCACTGCCTCGTACAAGGATGCCGAATTCATCCGTGTAGGATACTACGTCAACAATGACTACGAGTCAGAGGAGCTGAGAGAAAACCCTCCCGAAGATGTGCAGCTCGACAAGGTATGTCGCGAGGTCCTAGCAAGCAAGCCACGCGTCACGCGCTTTAACATTAATTGGTACGTGATGGGGTATACTGACCTGCAGGGATAATCCCAAAGACGTGATCACGCCCTCTGCAGCTGAAACGCAAACAACAAAGACACAAGCAGGTGAGGCTGAGACGGTGGAAACGACTCCCAAACCCATGTATCGCCCCGAATCTGAGTCGTCCCAGGGCGGCAGTGCATTTGTACCGCTGTAGGATGATCATACATACCCCGCATCAGCCAGCCAGTCCAGAATACTGGCTGGACTCGCTAGACTGTTGAAATAGATGGATTCGGCACGACTTGGCATGCGGTCCTCGAGCATATAGGCCAGATGGCGGCTGGTGTCAGTGGAGCAAACGTACTGCAGGAAGGACGTGGGCAGGCCCCAAGACATGGCATGATCCACGAAGCGAGCAATGGCCTCAGGCGGAGTGCGCGTTTCGCCTGCGAATAGGGCTGGGTTGGCGAGCAGGCCGCGAGCGCTCATCGCGCCGCGCGCACCAGTGTATCGGCGCCACTCGACTGCATCGTCATTCGTCCAGATATCGCCATTGACAATGCAGGGAGCACACCCGCCTGATCCGCCATCTTCTGCCCATACCCATGCATCGTGTGGCGATGTGCCACGCGCTGTTTGGAGGCCGCACGCATTCGCACAGTCGACCGCAAACTTGACCGCGTCAAGATGGACAGGATCTGATGCAGACGACTCGTGCATTGTACGCCCGTGGATGGTAATGAGGGAGGCACCGGCATGCAAAGCATTCCGGACGAGTGTGTCGGTACGCCGCAAGTCTGCGTCGATGCGGATCTTGACACTTACGCAGTAAGCGTGACCCAGTCGGTCCTTGACGGTACGAACCATATCGCGTACTGTTTCTGGCTGACGTAGCAGGAAAGATCCGATGTGTTCCGCATACGCCCATGGCTGCGGGCATCCGCAGTTCAAGTCGATGCCGTCGACAAACGGACTCACGAGCTCGGCGGCGTCGGCTAAAGGACCTGCTTCACTCGCAGCTAGTTGGCACACGAGTGATCCGCGGAACACGACATCGCGGTGCGTGCGTTGCGACGGCAGGCGAAATGTGCCGCGCTCCGCCTGGTTAGTACTGAACTCGGCGTCGCGCGCGTGTGGATGCCGACTAAATTCAGCTGCTAGGATCATCGGAGTCGTAGTGATGTGGGTATTGTAGTGTGATACGAGCGCACGAAACGGCAGCTTGGAGTACCGCACCATGGGCGCACACACATTCACTTGGTCGAACGCACCGAGCACATGATGAGGTGGCAAGGCCACTGGCTCCATAAAAAAGGCAGTCGCGATCCTCCACCGCAGTTGTAGATGACCAACATTTTGCAGCAGGGCAAAATCAAAGCTGTGCGAAGCTCGACCAAAGAAGCGCGTCGAGCACTGGAAGAGAGCGATGAGACGTGCTGGACGCTGGATCTAAGTTCGCCAAGTACGAACGAGTTCGCTGAAATGCACTGTACTTTTGACTCAGGCGTGCCGATGAATCAGCTGCGCACTTTGATGTGCACGTTTGGCGGAGGTTTTTCGCCCGTCCGCGTGGTCGTGACGGCCGTCGTGGACGACCAAGACGTGCTTTTGGCCGAGGTCTACCCGAAAGATGGCAACATGCCGCAGTCGTTTCCCATCGAAGCTCGTGGCGCGCAGGTGGCCACCAAGGTGACGCTCCGTCTGGAGGGCAGTACGGATGGGTTTGGCCGTGTGGTGGTATATCACTTGGCGGTGCTTACATGATCAAACAGACTATACAACTATGATACAGAATTACTCTTCCATGACAGGAGCGGATGGGATCGGCGCCTCGAACAGCTCGTTCGCACGCTGCTGGTAGGTGGGCAGATCGAGCGAGTCGGGCGGCTGGCCTGGCATGGATGGAAGGATAGACGTGAGCCAGGCGCGTTCCTCTTCTGCTTCCTGTGCCTTGGACTTACTCATTGATGCGTACACGTCGTACGACGACACAAACGGTGCGGGTGGCGCGGGCACAATGGCAGTGCTGCGTTCCTTGCCTTTAGGCTGTGCGTTGCCAAAAGAGGGTGGCATATCGGGTGCACTTGGCGCGGGGATATCGTCGATGGCATCCGGTGCACTTGGCACGGGGATATCGTCGACCACCTCGGGTGCACTGGGAGCCGAATGAAGTGCATGCAATGTGGCCTTTTCGTCCGTGGCGACATGCGCCGAGAGGGTAGTGGTATCGGGATCCTCGAACGGATTGCATATGGGCTCCTGTTTGTCGTAAGTAGTGCTAGAAGATGCCGTGCCGTAGCTCGGCGGCAGCGTGGCGGCAGGTTCGATAGGAAGGGTATTCACGACCTGGATGTCTGAGGCGTCAGGGGCCTCTGAGGGCGACGGGTATCGGGGGAACCTAGACCTGACCGGAGCGGCGATATGGACGGCATTCAGCAACGGCGGTTGCGGGCAAGGGAGGTCAGAAAGAGATAACTCGGAGGCGGTGTCCGAGTCTTCATCGTCAGCGTCCGAATGGTCTCGAGGCGGCGTGTGTCGCGATGCGCGCGAGCGGCGTCGGAGATGCATAAAGAGCTGTGCACGCTGAGCAGAGGGCGGCCATGGAAGAGACTCCTCTGATTCTGAATTTTCAGACAGCGTTTCTTCCTCGTCCACGCCGCTGTGCCGCAAATCGCGCAAGAACACGGCGGTCCCAATGAAGAGGATGATGAATATGGACAAAAAGATCGCGGTGATGATGATGGCTTTGCGCTCAAACCATATGCTTCGGCGAATGTACCGCGCAAATGGGCTCGTTACGCCCATGCAGGTGTCTGAGTGAGGCGGGCAGACCCAAATAAGCTCATTTGACGTGTCCTTCGACAGAGAGGACCGAGCGGCGGTGGTGGGCAGAGGCTCATATTCCACGGCCGACGCGCACTCGAGCGTCATGTACAGCCAGACGAGCGCCGCCGTGTACTTGTGACGCCGTCGCCGCGCATGCCACGAAGGATCCAGCCACCGCATGCACTGCGCCACGTAATATGAATCAGTCCCTGATGCACAAAAAATGCGGCGGCGCCTGGCGGTCCCTGTCAGGCCAACGCCACGTGCTCCTGTGACAATATTGCCCTTCGGCGCCTATGTACTACGATGCGATGTCGTCATCATCGCGCAGGATTTCGGCGTCCTCGTCCGTTGATAGCATGTGGTATTGGGAGAAGGGGCGCTCGTAGCGGCGAAGTATGTCGCGCGTGATGGGCAGGTCGTGCAGGATCGCCATCACGTTGGCCCATACGATGTGCACGAGATGCCGCCCATGTTGAACGCCGTTTTGGAGATGTGCGTAGGTATCGCGGATAAAAGGTTCCGCATCACTGAGCGAGATAGGGCCGGTGGCATGCACGCGCCGCGCCGCCACCCACATGCAGGCCACATAGCCCATGCCGCCTAGGCACAGCCACGCAAACAGCCACCAGATCACCGATGAGATGCGCCATGACGAGCGGCAGCGATGCCTGCGGCCGCGATCGGGGCGCTCACCACCACGGCACTGAGAGAGGGGAATTTTCCGCATGTTGGTGCGCTCATACCAGAATCCATCGTAGTCAGGCGCATCGCGCGCGCATTGCGTGTCTGGGTCGTCAGGCAGAAGCTGTGCGCCGGGATACGGCATACAACTGTCGTCAGACACATCGCGGTAGTGGTTGAACTCGCACTCAAAGTCGGCCGCAGTCGAGCACGCGCAGGGCGTCTTTTCCACACTGCGCAGTGGCATGTGCTCGCCGACGTAGCAGATGCGATCGCGTTTCCTGCGCCAGAGCCACGTCTGCTGGCCAAACAGACATGCCTCAGCACGTTGCTGACTCGGGCTCCAGCGCTCAAAATCACTGCGGTCGTCGTGGTGCGCATCCCACACACATGGGCGTGTCAGCACGTGGGAGAAGTCGAGGAACACGGCCGTCGCACGGGCGTCGGCCGTCTCGCCGAGCATCACAAACTGCCGCTTGGTGTCCTCGGGCACGGTGTCGATCGTCTGAATGCGCATCGCGGGAGCGAATCGGTACGTGTTCCACGACAGGCCCTGGTCGAGGGTATAGCGCACCGTGTCGGTGAGGCGTGTGTCGTCTGCCAGCAGAATGATCGCGCCGTGGTCACCAAACTCCCACTTGTGCGTGCCGCGGTGCATTTCCTGCCACGTAAATCCGCCATCACGCGTGAAAAAGGTATCGCACTCGCTGTACGGCTTCAGAGCTAGACCGACATTGCCTGTCGCGAGCATCAACCCCGTCGCCGAGGGGCTCGTGGGCTTGAGCAGATGGTCAGGGCGCTCGAGCAGATTGTGCAAATGCAAGTTGCAGCCGACGTGCTGGCACTCGTACGCGCGGCCAGACGAGTCGACGGGCGGCGCGGGAATCGACCGCCACAGGCTACCATCGTTGTGCGTGATGACGGTACGCAGCGCCTTTTGGCCACTCACGCTCGCCTCGTGCGCATTCGACACGAGATTCGCGAGCGCGATGCCATCGAGGCCTTGCATCTTTTCAAAGTCGACGAAGCCAGACGCGTCGCGGTTCACCCTGCCCAGGGAGAAGGCAAAGTAGGTGCCGTTTGAGTTGCTTTTAACAATGGCGCCCCACTGCGCCGCATGCGTCGTGACATGCAGGAACACAGCGCGCGTCACCGAGTCAAGGACCGTGTACGCCGAGTGATCCAGTCGCAACGAGTGCGGCAGGCTAATGGGTGCGAACGTGCGCGCATCCATCGATACGTACATGTGCAGCGACATGTTGACGGGCAGCGCCGCGATCATGTACTGCGAAAAGACGGAGAAGCCCAGCACACCACGCATCACCGTGCGGTGCCGCCGCGTGAAAAAGACGTCGCCCACGACAATGTCGAAGCCCTGCTTCTGCGGCTTCTCACACACAATCGCTCGCTCGTCCTCGGCGGGAAAGTCGCGCGTCTCGACAAACGCACACTTGCGGACGTGCGTCGTGGCACGCGACCACTTGGCGTAGCCCTCGACGGTGGCATACCACAGCTCCGTCGTGCAGGCATACTTGCTGCAGTCGCGGCTTCCAATCCACAGCACCCACGACGGATGCCGTGGATGGAACTGCATGGGCTCGACACCCGCCCCGTTCGCCTGCAGCGGCACAGAAAACCACTTCCACGACCGCCCACCATCCATGGTATAGTGCACATGTGTGCCCTCCGTGATCACAAACGCACGCTGTGCATCGTACGGGTGCTGCACGATACGCAGCGCCGCACTCGGTGGATGATGGTGGACGTGGAGCGGCAGCATATGCCACGTACTGCCGTCGTCCGCTGACTGGAACACTTGGCCATTGGTCAGACGCACGAGAATGCGGGGCGACGCCGCAAAATGCAGCACCTGTGCGACGGACGCAGGGAACGTGAACGCAGCGTGCCGCACGGAGCCCGTCACTGGAGCCATCTCGCTGCACGGCCGTCGAATCGGCGCATCCAGCGGCACGGACGGAGGCACACACGTGTTGCCTGGCACCTTGCGGTAGCCGGACGGGCCGCGGAAGGTGAGGGCGTTGCCCGTGCACGAGCCTGGCGGAGCGGGCACTGGCATCGTCGGCTGGCACGTCCCATTCGCACTGCGCACAAAGCCCATGTCACACTCGTAATCGGCCGGCGTGCAGGCACACGCTTCGTCGTGGCCTTGGGGCTCGTGGAACTTGTCGCGCACGAAGCAGTCAGCCTGGGCCTTGCGGCGCAGATACCACTGCCGGCGTCCAAACACGCACGATCCATGAGGCGTCGCAGGGTAAAAGCGCTCAAAGTCCGCCTGGGTGCACTTGCGCTTGGACAGGCCCGCAAAGTCGATAAACACACTGGCGTAGCGCTCGTGGGCCGTCTTGGCGCGGCGGCCGCCCAGAAGGAGGATTTTGAGGGCCGTCCCATCCGACACAGACGTGAGCACGGCAGGCTCTATAGCCTCAGGCAGCGCGAGTGTGGTCCATGTGGTGCCGTAGTCAAACGAGTACTGCACGGCCTCGATGCTCGGCGCATCCTCGGCCATGACAAGCAGGCCGCCCTGGTCCGCAAACACATGCTTGTGCGGTCCGCGCGCCACCATGCGCCACGAAAGGCCGGCATCCGTGCTAATGAACGTGTCGCACTCACCGTACGGACGAAGTCGGTCGCTCATCGATCCGACCCCCATCATAATCCCGGGCGCGGTCGAGGCGAATACGTGCCCCAAATTACGGATCGCAAGGACGGCATGCAGGTGTAGCGAGCATCCAGGACGGACGCAGGACGTCTTTTTGCCATCTAGATCCTGCGTAGGTGCGGGAATGTCCGTCCACGACGCCCCTTCATCGTGTGTGATACGTGTTTGAACACGTGCCGGAGAGCCTGCATCATGGACATTCACGATCGCCACACCTTCCATATGCGTCATGTGCTCATAGTCGATGATGCCATCCGCGCCTCGCACCGTATCAGCGATACTCAGCGAAAAATTCGTGCCAGTGCTGTCACTGATGAAGAGGCCATCCAGACGACTCGCATGGTCATACACGTCCACCGCGAGGTGGTACTTGGGCCCCTCGAGAATCGTGTACGCATTCTCGCGAGACAAAACCACGTGTGGAAAGCGCGCACGCGTCCACGTCTCCGCGTCACGACTCACGTAGAGACGCAGCTCGTCATCGTCACTTTGCACGGCCGCGACCAAAAACTGCTCCGACCTGCCCATATTCACAAAGCCACGTGGGTTGGGCAGGTCCTCCAACACAACAGCCTGCCGCGTCTGGAACAAGTCGTCACTCATAAACATCTTGAGTTGCGTCATGTCGCGCCGCTTACGACTCGTAGAAACGTCCCATGCCAGGCATAGGACGCGTTGCGTAAGCGCCTCAGGTACAGCGACCTGCGGAGTCATTTTGGCCCAGTGACATTGCTCGACGCGATCTACTAGCAGATGAGCGTCCGAGATAAATCCATCCGTCGTGTAGTAGGCCACGTCATGACACACCTTGCGGAACAAGTTTACCGTACAAGCCTGGCCCGTGAACAGAACCCAGTCATGATGCGTCGGATGAAAGTCCAGAGGCACAGCTTTCAAGGTCGTAGGTGGATGCGGCGTTGAGAATGACTGCCACGTCTCGCCACGATTCGACGTGCGCCAATGCTGAGTGCTGCGCGTCAGAACATACGCCTGAGTCTTGTCGTAGGGATGGAGCACGAAAAGGTGCGCCTGACCCTGTACAGGTCCTTTAATGGGGGCCCACGACTTGCCTTCATCCGCACTTCGGTACACGATACCATCCACCGCATCGTGCCATATAACCACGGACGAATCTTCAAAGTATTGGATCTGTGCGGCCATATTAGGAAAGTGGGTCACTTTGACTTCGGGTATGGCTGCGTGTGTGACTAGGGTCCATGCTAGCACACACGCGCACAACCAGCGCCAAACACCGTGCATGCTTGCCGTGCCGATAAGCGCAGGTGTGGGGACGGGAGAACAAAGAGTGGTTTGGCTGGGCCTGAGTCTATGGACCTCCACATGTGCGACCTGTCACATGGTATGGGGCACAGGTAGATAAGATGGTGGGGAGAGCAGGATTGATGCAGGTGTCATAGAATGCTGCACATGCAAGGATGCCTGGGGAAGTAAGCCAGGCTTGTCCGCTTTCGTCGTAAGAGGCGACACGGTGGACGTCGGCTGGGGCAATTCTTGCGTGTTCAGCTTGGGCATCTTGCATTGTGGAGAAGACAGGTCGGATGCGTCAGCCGATCGAGGCGATCTTGGAGCACCATCACGATACGATGAGCTAGATGACAAAGAGTTGGGACATGGACGTGGCTGGGGCTGCGATTTCATAGCGAAGGTGTGGGGAATGGGTATAGCGGCATGATCAAGCGACGAAACGAAAGGCAAGGCCGTATTAGGGCATGAGCACGACCGGTTCAGAAGCAATGATTCGCCTGCACGTTGCACTAGGTGCATTGGCGACAATGGTGAAGCTGGCACAGAGAGGGAGACAGCCGGTGTCTTACCAGGCGAGTCATTCGTCGTGGGCGTGATGTGCAAACGAGGAGCAAACGTCTGAGCTGTCTGCTGTGCACAGATGTGCTGCGGCACAGAAACCTGTGCATCAGCAGCCAAATGATCTTTGCCAGCCGCATTTGTCATGAAATAGTCGGCAGGCGAGAGCAACAGGCCCAGATCGATAGATTGTGGCCACCGTCGTGATAAGGGCACATGATCCGTCATCGGCCGATCTGCCGGCGCACTGTCTGAGGGGTGGCTTGACGTGTTCGGAAGCGCATTTTGTTGTGATGCTGCAGCCCAATCTTTGGACTCATTCGTGGATGCGTGTACGGTTGTGAGGGGAGATGCCCTCTTCTCTGAAAAAAGGTCGTCTTGGGTAACGCAAGAAGCTGGTTGGGAAGCAGTTCGCACGACTTTCGCAGTCGTCTGATGAGCCTTTTGGCTGTGATTGGTATGCCAGCTGTCGATTCGACCCCGCATAGTAGCCAGCATACTGGTATTTCGACGGTTTGCCCGATTTCGTGGAGATGAAATAGGTTCGTGTTGGGACGACTCATGATCCATACGGGCAAAGTGTTCACTTCCACGGCGTTCTATGTTGCCATGGTACTCCGCATATCGAACTAGAAGCTCTTCAATGTCACCAGAGCAGAATTCAGCCAGCTTTCCGTTGGGACCAAAGACCAACACTGCCACATCAGAATAAGTGAGTACAGCTAGTTCATGCGCTTTCTTGAAAAGACCAGCCTTCCGCTTGATATACGTTGTCTTGCGGTTTCTATCGCTTTGGATAGGCTGGATATTGATTTTCTTACGGCCCATAACGCAATGGACACGGTCCCGATTAACGACGGAGCAGACAGGGCCCTTGTGACACTGTCATATCGAATGAGGCGCACACAGGGTAAGGCTGAGGAACCAATCATGCTGTGAAAGAGTCAATGAGGCCTCGGCACGGGTCTCCGCAGTGTGGAGGTTCATTTTGCTCCGAAGCGAAGTAGAGCTCATCACGTGTCATTTCATTGGTGGACCGACTAGGCTTTAGGAGTGTGTTCGCGAGGCTTCCGGCCTTGGGCGGCATGCTTTTTCCCCTTGGCGACAGGTGCGCTGGATGCCACGTGCTTAATGTGCGGAGGGAGCAGGCCCCCCGCTTGGTCCAACCAAGGCACGCGGAAGCCACGCTGCCACGTGTCTGCGCCCAAAACCTGCTTGATGCGTGTGCATAGACGATCTTGCTGATCGCCAGGCAGGGCCGTCGTGGTCATGAGCGCAGATAGACGCCGTACGCGCAATGCTGTAGACAGAAGAAACTCGGCACCTTTGGGAAGAGGCACCAGCACTACAGCGGGTGTGCAAGATGCCTGTCGTTCCGATGGATGCCACAGAGTTTGGACCGTCTCGTCGCTCGAGGTAGCAAGCTTCCCCGCACACATAGCATTGTAGGCACCGGTCAGCATGGGCAAATGAGATACGAGGACGGGTGGATCCATGTCGGCCATGCATACGAATAGATACCGAGGCAGGCACGAGCGATCCAGGGGGATGTCTTGCCGCACAGTATGGATGTGAGACTCGAGCTTGCGCGAAACTGCATTCACACCCACAACGTACGCATGGTCAGATTTTTGTGGTCTTTTGCCATCTTCATCGCAGAGTATCTCTAGGAGTGTGTGTAAGATGGTGTCACCGTCGGCTTTGGGTATACGCGGCCAGGACACGGCAAACGGTGAAGTAAGTACTGGCCGAAACACGCGCTTTCGTTGGGACAATTTTTCGCCAGAAGCAAGAGAGGCTACAAGTTTCGCATCTTTCCCGTGTGGGCGGTCACGATTCGCCTTGTGTCGCTGCGTGTGCTGTTTGGTGTGTACTTGAGCGACCATACTTCAACGCAGACGGAACCAAGGAGGACCCTGGCTGAAGGTTGTGGAGGTCTATGTTAAATGACATAAGCTTAAGCGGCGGGAGTGCATAAAGGACGCTTTCGTTTGCCTTCGGCTTTCGACCCCGCCTACCTGTCAATCTTCGACGGAGACTCAAGCATGTTCCTTCGGAGGTCCCGTTCCATCGACGTGCTTGGCTCGTCAAAGAAAGTGGATGCACAGCAAAGCGGGAGCGAGATGAAAAAGTCCAAGCTTAAATTGAAGAGTATGCGATCATTCAGATTTTTAAAATCGCCGCGGCTCGGCTCGCCCCCCGAATCTAGCTCCAAGAACCTACCTCAGACACCTGCGACGCGCTTGGATGGAAGCTCGATCTCAACACCGCTCTCTGATGCGCACGGTCTTGGCATCAAACATTCCACAGGGCCGGGCATGCCTGGCCCTTCGAGCGAAACCCGTCCTGTCCCACACGCACGAATGTACAGCCCCTACAGTGCGATGTCGACAGACATCTTTTCCACATCCAGGCCCCCCGGCACCGGTATGCGCCTACCGCCGTCGCGCACGGATGCGAATGTGGCGCAAGATCCCTATTTGGACTGGGATCTCACCCCTGAGATGGCTGCCCCTGCTAGTGAGCCTCTCCCGTCTGTGCCTGTCTTCCCGCAGATGAGCGAACCACACCCCGAATCTATGCATAGTGTATGGAATGCACGTTTATCGCCGACGAAGCTCACACCAGAAGCGACAAAAACGCCAGACAATGCTGAGGTGTCTCAATCGACGTGGCCGCCGTACCAAACGGACCCAGTACGCAACATCGAGGATGCCTACTACAACATAAACGAAGCGCCAGAAGACCATACAGTTGTGACAATGCAGGGCTATGCCATGCAATCCGATGTGACGGCTCCCACGTCTCAACTCGAGGCAGCCGCCATCACGTCACCCGTACCTCCAAGCGGGCTGAATAATGATCAGGCACAACCTGCCTCACGCCCTGCCTCTTTATCAGACACGGTAAATCCATCGTTGGACGTGGTTGATGCTCTTGTGCACCCTTATGCCTCCAACATGGACGAAACGGTGAACCGCCCCGAGTCATGGACGCTGCCGGAACCAGAGAATGCACAGCCTACGGCCGACGATGCGCTGATGACTCAGGGGGACGAGGATGCTGCAAGAGCCGCGACGATGCGTACATCTGTCAAGCCGGACCACCATTCGACTGTGACCGCCGAGCCACCGCTGCATGAGTCACAAGACGCTGCCAAGTCGCTGCCTCCTGCGAATTCGACTCACTTGGCATTGCATGATAAACAGCTGCCGCAGGTACAGTCCCATCCGGAGCCTCCGGTATCGGCGCTTCCAACAGATGCATCCTACTACCGCGTCGAATGCATGCTGGGTTCACACGTACTCGTGTGCAACGACCCAATTGTGCGAACGGAAGTACCGAAGCCTGTTGCCTATACCTACGACACCTGGTATTTGGAGCCCTCAAATGGGCAAACATCGGCTAATATCACGGCCATTGTGGCTACGAGTCCATCGAGCGAAGAGGCGCTAAGCGTACCGCTCCATCTGAGCGTATTTGCCTCGCAGCTCGAGCCTGCGTCGGAAGGACCGTACGTTCTCGATATCGCTACCCCGTTGGAGCTTGAAGTGCCGCACAATCAGCCATCATCATCCAGTGTGACGCGGCTTGTCCCACTCTCGACGAGCTTGCGCAATGCCGCTCTATTTTCCATGAGCTCACACGTTATTTTGGCTGCCACGCCACGCCGCCTCGTGGCAGAAATGACTTCAGGGTCGGCACCAGGATTGCTGCAGGATGTGTTTCTGGGTTACCGCTCCTACTTTAGCGCGCATCGTCTGCTTGAGCTGCTGCTTCAGCGCACTGAATGGGCCATTGAAAAGCTTAGTCGGCCCAACGTCGCTCCAACGGCACAGCGAGTCTTGTCACAATCGCAGTTGGCCCTGTGGCACTGGCTGCTCTACTACTACGAGCACGACTTCCAAAATGACGAGGCCCTTACCCGCCGCCTTGTCCAGTGGACGCACGAGCAAAACTTGCACTTGGACTTCTGGCCAGCCACAGATGTAGCCTCCTCATGGCCATCTACGATGTATGATGGTGAGGAACACTTGCCAAGAGACCTGCGTGAGCGCATGCAGTCGATTTACTCACTCGTGGAGATACTCGTGCCGGAAACCCTTCTGCCACCTCCTGATGTGGCAAACGAAAAACGCGGCACAGGCCTCTTACACAAGACACGCTCCATCTCGCGAATGCTGTCGCTGTCGGGCGGTCACACTCGTCGCGGGCACTCGCGCAAGTCCAGCAGTGCAGCGGTCGCTGCCGCTGCCCATCAGGATGCGGCGACCATGAGCGGCGATGCCGACACGAGTGCAGAAGCGTCGCGCGATGTCCCGTTTCCGAGCCAGATTCAGCGGAATCGATCGCTGCGCGGACTGCGCAGTATGCTATCGCCACGCACTGACCAACATGACAATCCCTCTGGATATGAGCCGCGTCATTCGATTCGTAAGTATGAAACGCTCATACCAGACGATGAAGACGGGGATGAGAGCACGGAGCATGATGCAGCTTTAAAGCTGTTGGAAGAGGCGCTGGGCGATATTCCACGCGCCGAGGACCTGCATCAGCCGGCGTCTAAGTCACGCGTTGATGGGCCGTTCCACTGGATCCCACGATACAACCACACGTCGTGGAAAGAAGCTCAGCGAATGTCTATGTCGATGGCTCGTACGACCAAGCCTCCCGGCGCTTCGGCTGCGCCGCCCATGGCTTCGACACCCTCGGGGGCCGACGGTGAGCCAGTTTTGGCTTTACGCGATTCGCTGCTTCTGTCACAGCGTTCAAGTACGATTGCTCGGCAGATGAGCATGATTGAGCGTGAGCTCATGGCAAGTATTGACTGGTCCGAGCTGTCTGAGCCTTCGTGGGATCAGCACACTGTGCGACAGGAACAGTGGCAGCTGGAATACCAAGACTATGTGATGTTCCGCATCCGCCAGACGATGAATGATGAGCCGTCGGAGGGACAAAAAGATGCACTGCGCCAGACGATCCATGGTCGGGGAATCCACATGTTGATTGCCCGCTTCAACCGCACCTGTGCTTGGGTCGCCAGTCACATTGTGCGCAGCAACAACATCCAAGAACGCGTTGCGATTGTGAACAAGTTCATTCGGATCGCTTGGCATTGCTATCGTCAAGGCAACATGGAATCGCTGTGCCAGATCATGTTTGGCCTGCAGTCGCCTTGGATCGCCCGTCTGCAGCAGACATGGGAGCAGGTCTCGATGTGGGAGTTGCGTGCATTCGAGGCTCTGCGTCGCTTTACTTCGCCTCGCGAGCAGTTTGCCTTTTTGCGCTATTCCATGCGTGAGGCCATCGAGGCCAACATCCCCTCGCGCCGGTTTTCGCCGTTGACAACGAGTTCGTCGCCGTATATTCCCTTCTTTGGACAGTTTGTGTCCGACCTATCGGTCATTGACTCGCTCGCTAGCTTCGTTGATGCATCTGGCATGCCCAACACCATGCCGCTGTACGACGACCAGGAACTCTCGTTGAGCTGGGATGCACTTGTAAATGTGTATCGTCTACGTATTAAGTCGCATATCGTGCGTGAATTTATCACGCTGCAACGGTGCCAGCGCCAGGCACCTGCGCCCCCCATGGAGCTGCCGATTCTGATCGAAGTGCTCCAGCTTGATACCCTTTCTGCCATGGCCATCCAAAGCACCTCACTTGCCCTGGAACCGTAGTCGATCGTTTTTCGCATGTATAGCTTTCTAGTGGAGGTGAATCTTTCCCATGGTCGAGGACGGACAAGTCCAGGAGCTTCAGAGTATTCTTGGTTGTACATACGAGCAGGCATGCAGTGCACTCCATGAAGCGCAGGGTAATATGGAATGGGCCATGAACCGCATTCTCGATGGACCAACGTCGCCTGCGCCCCCACCATCGTTGCCCATCCCGGAGCGGAGTTTCACGGCGCCTCCCAGTTATGCAGAATGCCAATCAACTCAGTCCCAGGATGAACAGAATGCTGACCTTCAGCGTGCTGTTACGGCATCTATGGTGCAGCATCCTGCTGCACCCTCAGCTTCAAACGAGGATGAAGAGCTCATGCGCGCCTTGGCAGAGAGTGTCCAGGACGCACCGCATGCACGGCCCGACTTGACGCGTCGGCGCCAAAAGCTTGAGCCCGTGGTATTTGTTCCCAGCATACCCACGTACAAGGCTGTGGCATGGGCTCTTCAGGCGCTTTACGCCGCTACACCATTGCGCCATGCCTTGTACATGTATCCCAAACCCGATACACGCACTGCCAGCCTTGCCCAGTACTGGAACGGCGTCAGTCCATCCGGGCCGTTCACGGCTGAATCCCAACATACCCAGTTGATCCAGCGCATACAGACGCTCTTTTATTTTGCAACTCACACAGTGCGCGCGGTCGTCGTCACGGGCGACACTGATGCGATTCTTCCTCGTGACATCATGCTCCAAGCATCGTGGCAGCAAGACATGCATGCGCTCATAAAAGCATTCGTCGATCTTTTCGCGCATGCCTGGAAAACAAATACATGCTTAGAACAGCACCATCTCTTTCAGATGTTCGTCGTCCCCACGGGCGCAAGCGCGCCTACGGATGAGCTTTCCATGTCGACCCTGGTGCTGGATCATACAGCGACCGAGTCTAGCGTATATTCGTGCTTATCATACCAACTGACGGATCATGAACAAGCCTATTTTATTAGCCGAGCACCTCTTGTGCTATGTCTGCCCGTGCAGCATTCGACGACAGGGCCTTTCCGCATCGATCTAACTGTGTACTTGGATTCATTCTTGTGGACCAAGCGCACGGAGGATGATATTGCCTCGCAATGTGCTTCCCTAGCATCTCAGTACAAGGCCCTCGAAGCAGAAAAAAGGCATTGGACTGCACGACTTGAATCACTCACCGAGCACGATGCCCTATCTTCAGCCCAACAATCGGAAGCGTATTTGGAACATGTTGCCCACTCGCCTTTATCTGACTGGATGACACGTATAAGGAAGGCTTTGGAGCAGCGAGTATCAGTGGCAAGGTCGCACATCTCTGCACTAGACGAACAACTCAGAGCCCTTCGTACGTCAATCACCCAGCTGCAAGAAAAGCGCTGGAACGATTCAGCATGGCAGACAATGCCCTACGACCTTTGTGCGGCCGTATTTCAAACCAATGAGTCAGAGTGGGCATACCTTCAGCATAACGGCCAGTGGTGGCGCCTCGAAGATGCACACGCTCAGGCTGTTGATCCGCACTCGATGACCACGGATCCCGGTGTGGTCTTTTTGGTATATACACAACGAGCCTACAAAGCCCAAGAACCTACTCCTGAGACACTCACAGCCTTGCGAGACGCTGTGGCCAAGGATAACGAAGAGGCAGAAAGGACACTCTCGTAATTGGTATGCTATAATACATTCTAGGCACTCTTTGCATGCGGCACACGACGCTTGCTTCCTCCGTAGGTATATCCAATCGTGCCAATCATGACGGCAGCAGCACCCGACCACAGACCTGCACTGCCTGTTTGTCGGTTCAGTAGAACGACACTAATAACCAGACTCACGGCCTTTCGCACCACAAGTACGAGTGAGACACCAAGGCTTGACACTCGGGACGTGAGACGGTTGACACCGTTGATACACAGCAGCTGCGTGAGGACATTGAGGGTGAGGTTGACATAATAAGATGGTATAGTGATGCCCATCTTGGTACAAATAGGACACATGGGAAGCGGTTCACGCGGTGTCGCATTGGCATCGGCAATTTGCGCAGAAAGACCGCGCGACTGGAACGCGAACAATGGAAGGGAAAAAAGATGAGAATAAAAAAGCGCTTCGTGCCAATGTTGCCGTCCATACTTGGTATATGTGCGCTCCTGGAATAAGCCCATCGCACCTGACGTCAACAATGCCATGCTGAGAAGGAGTACGCCGAACATATAATCTTCATTTGAAGACGTGTTTTGGGTGCCTGACGGCAAGGCAGCAGATAGCGTTGCCACAACGACGCCGACCGTGACCAAGCACACACTCATGAGCTGAAGCACAGAGTATCTCTTTCCATCGATCGTGTACCCCAAAAACATGTTGACAAGCATACCACCACTGCGAAAGACAATGTGCACAGACATGGGAATATTGTAGGCAAAGGCCGAATTGTTGAGGATACTAGTCAAATAGTACAAGATCACTTGAATGAGCCAGCGTCGTAGTGGAACGCCTGGCCGCTTGAGCCATGGAACATAGCAGCCACGAACAGAGCGTATCTCTACTTCACCCACCAGAGCAATGACCGTTGTGGCCACAAACTGTGCGAGAGTAAGAAGAGTGCCTGAAGCGGGCAACTGCTTTGTTGTCAGCTCCAATGTGAGCGCATTACTGCAGCAGCCACCAAATATTAGAGCCATAATCAGCCCAAAGTCAGCGATCACATTCCGCACAGTCGTGTGCGACGGGATGCGAGAGGATTTCACAGCAGGCATCCTCGCTAATAATAGAACGGAACGGCACCACGCATGGTACTTGCGTCATGGCGCCTACTAATAGCCACGTGGGTTGAATCTAAATGCGTCCGTGACTTGGATTGTATGAAGCCTTGTTCCAACCCAGAGACCCAGTCTCTCACTTTCAGCAACGAGGTTTCCTGGAAATGTCGAGAGACGCAGAAACGGCTTCTCCGATGGTGGAACAGAGCTCTTTGTCTACAGGACGAGCGTCAGGCGTGAGTACAAATATGACATCAGCGTCTGTGCGCAAGGTCACACCCGATGCGCCACATTCCAAATCCCAAGCATTATCTTCGCCCGACTATAAGAAGACGTCAGGGTACAGGTTCTTTGTAAGGTACATGCCTCGTTTTTCGATGTTTGATTCTCTGAGTCGAAATGAAATGAACGGCCCATTTCGTGGTTTCTATAACTTGTTTTGGATTTGTCTTGCGTGTGTGGTATTGTCAGCCTTTATGCAATCGTTCGACAATACTGGCCAAATTCTTAGTCTGACTCTTGTTACTCTCATGAGTAGGGATACACATGTTCTGGCTCTCAGTGATGCCATTTTGGTGGCACAAACATTCCTCTGTGTGCCCATGGTGCATGGGCTCAGATACTTCCGAATCACCCACCGTTATATTATTTTAACGATCCTTTTATTGTGGCATGTAGCCACTATGGTAAGTGTCATCATCTGGACCCGCTTCCGAGATTGGCCTTGGGTTCAGTCTGGATTCTTCGTGCTTCATTCCATCGTGCAAATGATGAAAATCCACAGCTATGTGGACGTCAACTCTGCCATGAATGAAGAGCACCTAAAGCTCCTTGATACAGAAAAGCAGCTTCTCGACCGTGTGGTGGAAGTGGATGGTACAGGTGCGCGAAGTGACGAAGAGAAGGCCTGGCATAGAGCAGCAGAACGCACGCTCCAGCAGCTGGACTACTTTTATCCTGAGCATACGGCCGACAGTACGCTGAAAGACGTCTATTTCAAGTGGGCGAGCTCGCGTGTTCAGTCAGGCTGCTCCAATGAACGCGCACACGTTCTACTGCCCCTTCTCCGCAACGATATTCCTCGCAGTCGAACTCCCGTGCCCGAAGACCAGCGCAAAATGGATGTGATGGTTTCTGATTCAACTTCTTATCCGCATCCCAAGGTGTTAATGGATTTGCGCGACTTGCACCCCTTCATCTGGCATCCAGACGAAAAGATTCGGTCACTTGCTCATGGCATTGCCGTCATTCGGGAGTCTCTATACGCGACGTCTGTTCCAGGACAAGGCTTGAGCACCATGTGGCCACATAACGTGACCTTGGCTAACTTTTTAGACTTTCAGCTCGTTCCTACGTTGGTTTATAAGCTGCAGTATCCGCGCCGGAGCGAAATTCGTCCATGGTACATCGCGGATCGTTGTATCGCTTTGTTTGGCACATTCTTAGTAACCTATGTGATCACGGTTAATTGGATCATACCTGTCGTGGAGGATAAGTCGTCGAGCCTTCTATCTATCTTTCTGCGTCTGATGACGCCAATGATTTCCTGCTACTGTATTCTGTTTTATCTCATGTTTGAATGCGTGTGTCAAGGGTTTGCCGAGATAACTCGCTTTGCGGACCGCGAATTTTACCAGGACTGGTGGAACTCCACTTCCATGGATGAATACGCAAGGAAGTGGAACCGGCCGGTGCATCACTTTCTTCTTCAGCACGTTTACTTTTCCATGGTGGTTCGATACGGAATGTCTAAGAAGACGGCATCCACCTTGACTTTCCTCATCAGTTCGGTCTTTCATGAATTAGTGATGATCATTGTGACCGGTAAGATTCGCGGCTATTTGTTTGTCTTACAAATGAGCCAAATCCCTTTGATCTTTATGGCACGTTTGCAGTTCATTCGTGCTAGGCCTGTGCTGGGTAATATCCTGTTCTGGGTGGGAATGATTATTGGTCTTCCTATATTAAATATCCTTTACATTGTATTTTAGAATGGTGCTAGGTACAGGAACGCATGTCGCTATCGCAAGACTCTCCACTTTTTATCACGTGTATTTAAAAAAATCTTGTCCGTACGTACGCTTTGCTGCGCACCATGAGCAGCGAAGCAGACTTGCCGCGCTCTCAATCGCGTCCGTTTTTGGAACTAGCACAGGGCCTGCGAAAAAACTCGCAAGATTCATCTCAAATCGTGAGGAAGATTTCAGAATCTGTAGCAGATGGTGATTTGGACCACCCAGAAGGCCTTTCTATTCTCACCGTCAAAGTGGATGCCCTGCTCGCTTACATCCAGAATTTGGCCCTACTGTGCGTGCAGCGCCTCAGCGGACATTCTTTGGGGGAAGAAACGGGACCCCAATATGTAAAAAATTTAGTGAAGCTTCGTCTTCGTTTGGAAAAGATGCGTCCGATGGAAGCTCGGCTCAAATACCAGGTGGAAAAGCTGCTGCAAACCGTAGCGGCCGTGGAGCGTGAAGCTGCATCTGGCACAGCTCATGAAGATAAACAACCAGATGTGGAAGACGATGTGGACATGTTATCATTCCGTCCCAATCCAGAAAGTCTCGTTTCTGCGCAAGTGGGCCGGTCTGATGTGACCGACGAAGAAACCGGCGAGCCGTCCCCAGCTGCCGGCGGTGTGTACCGCCCGCCGAAGGTCGCTCCTGTCGTATACGATCCTGATGCACATGTATCGCGCAATGCGCGGAAAAAGGAGCGCCAAGTGTCTCGCAATGCTGCATTGTTGGCCGATTTGACTGCTGGTATGTCGACCAACCCCTATGAAACATCTGTTGGTGGTGTTGGTGGCGATGGTGCCATCGGTACTTCCGGATCATCGCGTGCCCGTGCACTTCGTCGCATGCAAGAATTCGAAGAAGAGAATTACAAGCGTCTCTCTTTGAACAAGAAAGAGGCGAAAAAGCGTCGTCGCGATGAACAGGATGTGGCTTTGGGTGGCTTGGGCTTGTCGAGCCACGGAGGACATCGTCTTAGCGGCGGTATCGAAGAAGAATTCGGTGACTTGCTGCGTGGCTCTGAACGCGATGCTCGTCGCCGTGCGCGTGGCGATGAACGTGATGCATATAATGCACTGCAGAAGCGAGCAAAGCGCCCTACTGCCATGTCGCAAGCTAAGCAACATGCCGGCACGAGCGATCATTTGGGCACTGGCGCAGCCTCGACACACAAATTCAAGAAAGCTCTGCGAAAGCACAAGCAAAAATCGCGTGTCTAAGCGGCTGATATATGTACACTACCCTAATATGTATTGTTCTACGGGCGTGGACAAGCACAACACTCAAGCGGTGTCGTCAGCTTAGGCACTGCTTGGCTTGAACGTAATGTCAGAAAGGACATTGAAGCCCTCCTTGTATGCGTCGAGCAGGGCCTGTACACGTTGGCGCTCCTTGGTCAGCGTCTCATCCTCGTGCAGGAGCTGCTCGAACATCGACTCCTTGTATAGGTTCACGACTAGGCGGTTCTGTACCGTGTCTCGCGAGTAGTTGACAAGCAAGTGCATAATGGCCTTAGGCACCAGGTCCTGGATCGATAGACGAACGATGTTGAAGTACGATGTGATCAGCTCACGGATCAAATTCGTCTCCATCGCCTCACGCTCCGACAATGCAAATTCCTCTTCCGGCACAGGGTCCATACTGAGGTATTGGTCCAAACTCTTCATATTAAAGGCAGCGCTGTTGCCTTCGAGACCAAGGCGGCCCGTAAGAATGTTAGGCTTTTGTTCAGGCATATGCGAGCTCAGAGAAATGCTCGAGCTTCCATCATTCATAGTGGCACCACCAAAGAAGTAGTTGAGGAAAGATTCGCGCTGACCGCTCGTGCTGATAGGGCCCGAGCTCGCGCTGTACGTCGAACCAGAAGCTGGGGCATCCGCACTTGAGTCTGACGAGGGCGGCGCGCGTTTACTACCCTCATTTGATGCGCCGTTTCTGCGGAATGCTTCCATGGCGCGCTTCGTATGAGGTGCACCGTTCACGATCAAAGCCTGGTTCTGCTTGTCGTCTTCATCATCCTCATTGGCAGGCGTACCAAGGTCCGAGTCAAGTGAAATCTCGTGCCGAGGTGGCTCAGGTACAGTTTTGCGTTGCTTTTCCTCGCGCATACGGGTCGCAATATTGGTCGAATCGTTCACAAAGGCTGGGTGGTTTGTGTTGATGTACGCAGATTGAATTTCAATGAGACTCTGCACGTACTCAGAGGTAGGACCAAGACGTTCACGCAGCAACTCTGAAACTACTTCAATGAGTTGGGCATGCAAACGAGGGAAGCGCTGAAGACCAGCACTGGTGCAGTTGTGGCAAATTTTCATGAGCTCTTCATACACAAGCTCCACACAGCGCAAACTAGGAGGCAAAAGCAGCTTGATCTGCGGCTTGATCAGCAGTTCGAATGCTGCTTCTGGCACAAAGAGAGTGGGGCGCGGACCTGTAGAATTGCGAATGGCTGTGCGGATATCGTGCACGGTGAGATTTTGGGTCGGATTAATCGAGTTGAGCGCTTGAGCGAAAATGTCCTGGAAAATACAGTAGACGCGCGCACCACCACAGAGCTCCTTTGTGGAAATATCGAACGAGGTTCCGTCAATGGAGGCGACAAAGTCCTTTGCAAATTGTGTCATATATTTGAGGATCAGTGTGCCGCGATGCTGGTCGCCCATAAAAGATGTATCACCAAATGACGCAAGCTCTTGTTGCGCCTGGCCCATCAGGGTGTTGAGCCGTGCCTTCATGTCAGGTAGGCGCTCGCGGATGTGTGCCATCAAAACCTGGTTCAGTGTCTTCGCAAGATATTTCGTGCCGCACTTGTGCGCAATGCTGCGGTATGCAATGTGCGTGCGGAAAAACTCTTCTTCCGAACGACGCGCCTCAATTAAAGGAACAGCATTGTTAATGTCGTGTTGAGAACGGTTCACAACGCCAACAAAGCCTAGACGCAAAGGGTACATTCGTCCTGATAGAATTTCAAGCGCGTGTGTGCCCTGATCCATCAAGTCCAGCTTTGTGAGCACACCAACGGTTCGGCGTCCCTGTGGGTCGACTGTGCGAGCAAGTTTGAGACTATCCGAGTTGGCCAAATCCACATTGGCCGGACTCACAGCAATGATAATGCAGTTGGGTTTCGAGATATAATCAGTCACAAGCGAGCGAATTTGGCGTTCGATGTCAGATGGCTGGTCACCCACTGGAATTTTGGTTAGACCTGGCAGATCCACTAGCGTAAGATTAATGACATGTGGGCTAAAAATCTTGAGATGGATGGGCTGCTTCGAGATACCTTTATTTTGACCAGCGACGCGGAACGTCTCATTTTCAATTTCTTGGCGGATAGCATTAAAGTCGGTAAAACGTCTGTCTAGATGCAGGAATTCACCATATTCCTCTATGCCACCTGACATTTCAGACGCAGGAAGATGGATGAGCTGTAGCACGAGCGGCCGGCGAGTGACAATGCCACTACCGCGTGGAAGGAAGTCACGTCCAACTATACTGCATTTTATGTTAGCATGCATTTAGACATAGTACGCACGTCTCCAACACACTGGATTTACCCGATGATTGCGAACCAACAACAACACATTGTGGCAAATCAACACTGTGTCCACCAATGGTGGTGAACGTTTCTTGAAGCCGATTTACGACCTGAATAAGATCTACGTCCATTCTTGTACAAATACAAGCACCAGAAGCACAAAAAGCTTCCTTTGACGAAGACGGGTTTCGGCTGTCAAGAGTCACACACGATACGCGCGTGTGTTTCGCTCCAACGCTGCCAGCTACGCGTGTTGCTCGATGAGCAGTCAACCGGTAACTAGTTCGGCCGAGAAGAGAACGAATCAGTGCGTCGCTCATCCTAACAACAGCACCAAAGTCCTAAGGCCTGGTGAATTAAAGCACCCTACTCTCCCTCGAAGTTCTCCGACAGAATATGGAATCAAACGATGTATTGATCTACGATGAGTTGAACGGCATGCTATGCTACAGGTGCATGACACACGTCAAAGCTGGCTAGACCAATGCATCATCATGCTCGGGCATATGAATTCGACCTTAGTTGCCAAGGAACGACGAGACGCTAGCCTTAATCGAGGCAGCGATCTTCTCCTCGACCTCTGGCGTCATGACACCCTTGCTGATCTCAGAAAGAAGGTCGTTCTGAGAGGCGAGCTCCTCGCGGTAAGAAGCCTCCCACTCAACAATCTTCTCAACAGGGACTTCATCAAGAAGACCCTTGATACCAGCGTAAATAATTGGCACCTGGATCTCCACGGCGAGAGGGTTGTACTGACGCTGCTTGAGCAGCTCAGTCAGGCGAGCACCACGGTTCAGCGTGTAACGAGTCGAGGCATCAAGGTCCGAACCGAACTGAGCAAAGGCTGCCAGTTCACGGTACTGAGCAAGGTAAAGCTTAAGCGAACCAGCGACAGCCTTGTAGATCTTGGTCTGGGCAGCCGAACCGACACGCGACACGGACAGACCAACGTTCACAGCAGGACGAACACCCTTGAAGAAGAGCTCAGACTCAAGGAAGATCTGACCGTCCGTAATCGAAATCACGTTCGTGGGAATGAAGGCCGACACGTCACCACCCTGGGTCTCAATAATAGGGAGAGCAGTGAGCGAACCAGAGCCGTTGGCATCACTCATCTTGGCAGCGCGCTCAAGGAGACGCGAGTGCAGGTAGAAAACGTCACCTGGGTAAGCCTCACGACCAGGAGGACGACGCAGAAGAAGCGACATCTGACGGTAGGCAACAGCCTGCTTCGACAGGTCATCGTAGACGACAAGGGCGTGCTTGCCATTGTCACGGAACCACTCACCAATCGAGCAGCCCGTGAAAGGAGCCAGATACTGCAGAGGAGCAGCATCCGAGGCGGTGGCACTAACAACGACCGAGTACTTGAGGGCATCGTTTTGCTCCAGCGTCTGGACAAGCTGGGCAACAGTCGAACGCTTCTGACCAACAGCGACGTAAATGCAGTGCAGTTTCTTCTTGTCATCGTTGCTGTCATTCCAGCGGCGCTGGTTCAGGATGGTGTCAAGAGCGACAGCCGTCTTACCGGTCTGACGGTCACCAATGATCAGCTCACGCTGACCACGGCCAATAGGCACCATGGCATCGATAGGCTTCATACCAGTCTGCATGGGCTCGTGGACACCACGACGGGGCAAGATGCCGGGAGCCTTGACCTGGGTACGACGACGCTCCGAAGCCTTAATGGGGCCCTTACCGTCAATAGGGTTACCGAGGGCGTCGACGACACGACCAAGCAGCTCAGGGCCGACGGGCACATCGACAATCTGGCCGGTGCGCTTGACAATGTCACCCTCCTTGATCAGGGCATCGGAACCGAACACGGTGACACCAACATTGTCAGGCTCGAGGTTAAGAGCCATACCACGAACACCAGAGGAGAACTCAACCATCTCTTCGGCCATGATGTTACGAAGACCGTAGATACGGGCAATACCGTCACCAATGGCGAGCACGCGGCCAGTCTCCTCGACATCAAAGTTCGAGGTAGCACCCGAGATGCGCTGCTCGAGAATCGAGCTGACCTCCGAGGCGGCAGCCTTGGCCGTAGCATAGCTACGGGCAGCAGTAGCGAAGGCCGGAATAGCACGGCGAGCCTGTATGCAATAGCCCAAAAGAAACAAGGCATTCATGTTAGTATCAAGATTCACTAGCGCAAATCCGGTGCTCACAGACCGGGCTTGATGTGATCCGAAAATCATCGGATTACACGGCGCCGGCCTGGACGGATCATAGAATACGTACCGTAGGCACAGCAGCGGTGCGGGCAAGGTTAGCAACTGCAATGCCGGTGGACCTAGCGAGCATCGCGAATATTACTCGAGGTAGGGCAAAAGGTAAAGGACAAGGACAAACGGACGGTCCGCGACTGCCGTAACGGAACGCACTCACACACTCCGTCGGCCGGGCTACGCCGCGGCTCTGCTGGCAGTTTAGTTCCGCGAAGTGACCCGGGGACGCATGACGCTGGTCCGAGAAGGAGATTCAGCGAATAACGGGGCTGGATCTTGTATTGGAATTATATCATCAGGGTATTTCGGCCGGACAGCACACCCTCGGGATGACCCGGCTGATATCCGCCGAGGGCAAGGGGCGCGCTAAGGACGGATGTAGTCACGTGTTAATCACATGGCTTTGGGCAAAGTGCTTGTGCTTCTAGACGCCGTCCTCGAAGAATTGAAAGATGTTCTCCATGGCAGCTGCGCCTTGGAACATGGCACGCCGAGCTGCCATACGGCAAATGCATCCCGGTTTGCACGGCATAATTCTACCTAAAATATTATCTATGCGCACCATGGCAAGTGCTAGGCCGAATATGACCGTGGAACAAGTGAATGAGGCTTTGTCTCTCTTAAGGTCCCAGCCAAGCCATTACGTGGTGGCGTCCATTTCAGGGCGCACATTCGTTTTAAGCAATTCCGACCTGGTTACGCTTCCACGTATTCGTGACGTCAAGCTGGGTGACGTGCTAGAACTTGATCTAGTGCATGAAGTGGGAAGTCGCGATTATACATTACGTGCTCAAGATCCGGCGCATGGTGCAAGAAACCCCGAGGGCGGTCGATTCCCGCTGGCACTTGTACGGAACAGTGAGGAAAATACGCACAGTGTGCGTGTGGCGACCGAGAACCTGTACAAGATGACAGACCCTGCATCTATTGTGCCGTTCTCCCAGTCTTGGGCCGCCAAGCTGATTCCGTCCGGACTCGCGCATGTAGGCGCAGCCCTTTCCCGTGACATTGTTAGGGTGCAATGTGTCGTTGTCGAGCATACCAAGGGTCCCATGGAACGCATTGAAAAGTTTAAGCGCCGCAAAGGTTATGACAAGGTGATCACGCACAAGCAACCGTATACCCGCGTCCGTGTCGATAGTATCACGCTAGGGACGCCTCAATAGGCTTGTCTATAGAATGCATCTCACGCTAACAGACCCCCCATACCGCCGGCATATGCCATGGGGCGAATGTCAGGATGCGGCTGAGCCTCAAACATGGTCCATGACAGTGTGCCTTGGTCATCGATGTGACCAAAGGCGCCAGAGTTACCCGTCGAATCACAGTAATTGGGCGCAGAGAACACGGTACAGCACATGCCATCATGCTCCTCTGCATAACCACGTTGACGCACTTCGTGACTGCGCAGCACAGCGGTGATGCCATTCAGTTCACACCATGCACGTGTAATGTCAGGACCAAAGCTAAAGCCAACACCACGCTTACTAGGTCCACGGCCAGAGGCAGCCTGGGGATCACTCCATAGCAGCTCCATCATCAGACCTTCTTGGCCAGGTTGTTTCTTGGAGAATCGATCAATGGCGCGGATGTCGTCCAAAGTAACATGGTCGTCGCTAAACAAGCCACCATGTACCACGAAATAGCGTTTAAAGCCAGTCTCTTTGCAGACGACAGGGGCCTTCTGTGCTTGACTCTTGCTGGCATTCTCTGGCAGCTTGTCCGCTGGAAGCGGTGGACGAGATACATTCACAACAGTGGCAAGCGGAATAGCAACGAACGTCTGTGTGAACAGTTTAAAAGTCAAGTCGCCACCAAACTTGGCTTTACACTCGCCCTCAAAGCCATAAACCTTGTTCATATCGCTTGTTTCGTGGTTCCCGCGGTTCACAAGGGTTGTGGCTGGGTATAACCATTTAAATGCAAAAATAGTCAGAGCGATTTCCACGGACCAGGAACCGCGATCGACAAAGTCGCCGTTGAACAACAATGCATGGTTCTTAGAAGGACGACCTGTCAAGCTTAAAAGATGCACAAAGTCGTAGAATTGGCCATGTGTATCACCCACGACCTCGATAGTCGTGCCTTCAGGCACAGTATATTCCACGAGTGAAGCCTCTTTCTCAAAGGCACGGAGTGCACCCAGGATAATGGCCCAAGCAATGCCATTAGGAAGCTGTTTTCCCTCTTTGAAATGCTGAATCATTTGGTCAATAAATGCGTCGTCAATTTGGCCGAGGTAGGGCTTGTTGTCCACAGGCGCTGAGATGGGTTCGTTAGATGCATGCGTTGGGAGCCGTGGACCCTTGTAGTCCGATGGGATCTGTGCACCTCCCATATTTTGTTCAAGGAACTCTTCAACGGTCTGGTGGGGTGCTGGACCCTCTTCTACACGAATCGCTTTCTCGAATTCCAGTCTTCGAACGAGCTTCGAGGTTGCATCCAGTTGCATTTTGACTTGAACATTGCGTGTATCAAGTTTCATAACCATTTTCAGGTCGGGTAGTGCAGCCTTGGGATCCAGGATGGACAAGTGTGCGCTGGCGCGACGGTAATACGCCTTAGCAAACGTGGCATCCAATTCAATGGCCTTGGTTGCATCAGCAATCGCCAAGCCATATTGCTCGAGCTTGAGCTCGCAAAGGGCTCGGTTGCTGTAGATAGCCACGATATTGGGGTTGAGCGAGAGAGCATCCGTGTATAGGGCCTTGGCCTGGGTATAATCACCCTTCAAGAAGCGCTCATTGCCTGCGGCTTTGATCTCTTCTACCTTTTTTGTAAGTTCATCTGGAGACAGTGACGTGGCCACATCAGAAAGTGCAGATGTCACAGACGACATATCTGTCGATGAAACTGGAACTGAAGAGGTCGACGGGGCTGTCGACGTGCCGGACGACATGGAAATCTTATCGGCACGAAAAAGAAGACTGGAGGTCGGTCGTGAATTGGCCACGTGCATGTTGGTTACGTAGTCCTGATTCTTACATGCAGTCTATGTATATGTACGTATCACTGGTTCATACCGCAAATAGACAAGCTCCGCATCTCTTGGAGAACGCCTTCGACTTGTGCATCAAGCTGTCCTTCGGCGTATTCGGTGCGCACGGCCTCGGGGAAGTAGCGCTGGACACCGCCAAGTTGCTCGTACCCATCCTGAGCGAACTTGAGCTGCACACGCACCATCATCTCCAATGAGGGATCAAGATACGGGATTCGCATATCGACGAGTTGGGGTAGTTCGGTCATGAGTTGTTCATTGATAGCATCAAACACTAGTTTGGCTTCGTTGTGTTCGTTCTCCATACGTGGCAATTTGGATGCATCGTCCGAGGGACGATCCGACTGCTTCTTATATCGTGATCGTGTGGCGTCATAGTCAAGTAGCTTACGACTCCGCTTGTCAATCAGCTTGTTAATTTCCGGGAAGTAGCTGCAGAGTTTGCCGATAGGGTCTAGCACTGTCGCACGGTAGGGGGCATCGAGATCTCGGGCGGTTTTTGCATCGAGATCCTCCAAGGCGCGTTTATACATGCTAGCAATCATAGCCGTATCGCTTTCTTCATGGTAAAATCCTTCCACCGTATCACCGATACGTGCTTCGGAGGCCGACATAAGTCGGATTGAGTCCAGATAGTCTCGTGAGGACTTGAGCAAGGCTGAAGCATGTCTCTCAAACTCCCGGTACTTGTGCTCTTCCTCCTTGAAACGCGAGTCATCAGAGCGCTCTAGCTGACCGGTTTTCTGCATGAGCTGGGTTCCAGCTCGATTGATCGATTTTTTCAGCCCTCCCCAAGACATGGCGACGACAGTACTAAGAACGAGAACGCCAACTAAGGATGAGGGGTCGCCCTGGTAGTCCGTGCTTGAATAGACCCTTATGTCATCAATCCTAGTTACGCCCTCCACCGACACCTATCACAGCCTCCCTGGTCGGGCGCTCGCTACGATGCAGCGATTGTTTGGATTCTCGCAACCCAAACCGAAACCAGACTTGCAGCAAGCCATTTCATCTACAGATGCGCGCGCAGAAGCGACACAAGGAAAGATAAGCCGTCTAGATGCTGAATTGGGACGTTATCGTGATCAGATGAAGAAGATGCGTGATGGTCCAGGAAAGTCGGCTGTGCAACAACGAGCCATCCGTGTTCTTCGTCAGAAACGCATGTATGAAGCACAGATGGAGCAGTTAATGCAGCAAAGCTTTAATATGGAACAGAGTATAATGGCGACGGACAATCTGCGGAATACGATGGCTACCGTCGATGCCATGCAGCAGGCCAACAAAGATCTGAAGCGTACCTATAAGAATGTGAGCCTCGACAGAATCGAACGTATCCAAGACGAGATGGAAGATCTTCTGGAGCAATCTGGAGCACTTCAAGAGACGCTTTCGCGCAGCTACGCCATGCCAGAGGACATTGATGAAGAAGAGCTCGAGGCTGAACTCGAGGCGCTCGAAGAAGAGCCCCTAGAGCAAGAAAGTGAGATGCCTTCATATCTACAGCATGCAACAGGCGCTTTTCCAGCGCAGCCCGACCACGTGGATGAATTGCCGGCAGAATCGGAACCTGTGCCGAGCGAGATGCGAGCGGCCTAGGCATCTTCAAATGGCGGCAAGCCCCATTCTTCCGGACGAAATTCTAGCAGTGAGCCAATTTGTTGGTGTGCGCCCACAGGTGGCCCCTGGTCTGTTACTGCGCGGAGCTGAAACTTAGAGATACCCTTACTTACATTTGCATCTGGAACCCACACGACTGTACTGTAAGCACACAAACACGTACCTTTCATACCAGCCGCTAGTCCCGCTTGGACGCCAGGCACGGCGTCTTCGAACACAAGCACATCGCCTTCGCGGCCGGCGAGCGTATCGTCGAACTCGGCCCCTGGGTTGCGTATGCCTTCCAAGAAGGCACGCCCCTCGTCTGTGTAGTGGAAGCCAAGGCCGTGCTTCGCTGCGATGAGGAAAATATCAGGAGAGGGTTTTCCGCGGCCCACAATGCCATCGTCCCCACAAATGACGCGATCGCCGAAGACGTCGAAGATGCGTGGATTAGCTCTCGCTTTGACTTGGTCTTTGTCGCGCGTCAGTAGCATGGTACAAACAGTTGATTCTGCGACTACCCGTCGCAACCTAGGCGTGAGTGATAGTTACGTACACAGATCGGAATTTGGTGTTTGGCAAGGTGCTGCACAAGGCGCTCGGCGCCGGGCATGGGTGGAACGCGCTCGAACGCTGGGAGCAAGAGAGCGTTGCGCTTCTGTAAGAATTCATCCAACGTAAATGGGCATTCGTGGCTGAACCCCCGCTCGACATCATGAGGATTGTCGGGGTTTGGCGGCCACAGACTCGACAGGAGTACCACTGACATGAGCACCGCGCAACGTACGTGTCGCATCCCGTTCGGGTTTGCCCATCAGCCGGGCCTTGATGTCCCAGGTCTGTTCCTTGCCATAGGGCTTCAGAAGTTCATTCACGACATCCGTATAGATGCGCTCGCTATCGATCAGCAAGCCATCCATATCAAACAAGACAGCACGAACCATGGTGGGGGAACGTCACACTTAGTCATCTGGGGACAAGGCCCCTCTATGGCCCACTCGTTACGTACACTACATAGATTTGGCGTCTTGAAACACATCGCTGTCGTAAGAAGGACGCCTACTGGAGAGGTCGCCCTGGTTGCCATAGATGACGTTATGGTATCGATCGTCGCCTTGAGAGGCGGCCACGCCAGCAAGATACGAAAGAATGCGCCGATTGCGCGATTCTTCTGTCGATGGCTCGACCCGCGAGATCGACTTGTGTAGTAGTTCTGGGCCTTGGCGTGGTAATGTCCGAGTCGTCTTGGGCATGGACGGGGCCATGGCCTCGTCCAGTTCGTACATGGGTGGACCATCCGAGATGGACGACGACTTGTCCTCGTCTTCTTTTGGTGTCGGAGCATGGTCGAGCATCGTCAGTGGCGCCTTTGAGCTTGCTTTGCGCGTCGCGTAAGGCGCCGTCTTTCTCTTTTCGCGGCTGACAAATTCGGGGACATTGTACTCGTCAGGTTGGAACGAGCCGGACCTCGACCATGTAGGAGACTCGAATACGAGCGGCTTCTCCGACCGACGCTCGCGCTTGGGTTTGCGAGTAAAATGGCACTTGTCGTCCCCATCTAGCTCGCGAGGGGCAGTCTCTGTGGCGTCCTGCGACACAGGTGGATTTTCAAGGGTATACGGCTGTTCATAGGCGTAGACAGCATAGGGAACCGAGTCATTCTGAGTCGGGGCGGACGTGTCGGCGTACCATGTGCCTGGAGGGTCCTTGACATCCCCCAAGGACAAATCATTGTCATGCATGGCACTGAGATCGCCAGGTATGGCAGACGAGTCATATGCGTGCTGAGGCGAGTTGAAGGAGACCGCCGAGCGGTCAGCTGTCGAGGGTGTATGCTTCATGGGGGGCTCAGAGTGGGCTGCCTGACGCCTCGCCAAGCGCATTCGATGCCAGAAGAGGCCAGCTCCGAGTATCGACAGAGCCGCTAGGACTGGGAGCACAATCGCGGCAGCAAGCTCGCCACCAGAAAGACCACTAGAATGGTGGTTGTAGTCCGTCACCTGTGCATTGCTCCACGACGGCGATGTATCTAGGTTGGACGGGGTCTCGGAACTGTTCGCACTGAGTATCCACGTAGCACCGAGAGGGTAGCTGGTTTCCCATGGCTGGAAGCCATTCGGCACATACTGTAGGTTCACATGCAGATCTTGCTGCTTGTCCCACCATTTCGAGTCGAGTTGCACAGTCTTGGCACCGTCCCTGGCGTTCAGACCAAGCCAGGCATGAATAGGAAGGACCGAGTCGCCCTTTTGGGAATATAGATACACATCGAACTTGTTTGAATGCATGCAGTCAGGCTTCCACTTGAGGGCAAGATGGGAGCCGCTCACCTTTTGGTTGCGAACCGGCGACGCATACATGTCTGCCGAACGGCACGACGGCGCATTTCGCCGTACGCGTCTGTCCATCCCCTGCTCGTGCGCGGCGTCGTCGTTCTTGTTCCTGGCTGATGCGGACGTTGGCGCTCGCTTGGGGCGTTTTGCTCTGCGCCCCAAAAGGGCTCAGCCCCCTGGACGGCTCGTATGCATGCACTTCCACGCGCGCTGTCCCACGCGCATCGCAGGGCTGGCATGTACGTGATGTGCTCGTGGCCCTTGCATCTCGGCCGAATGCGCATTGGCGAAGGCCTAGGATCCAGCGCGGGGTGACGCTGGCGCTCGGCCAACCAAAATTTCCGTCGGACGCTCAGACCTTGGCTGCCTCCGTTCCCAATGGCTTCGGATCTGCGCACGGCTCTGACGAACATCCTGCTGGATCCGAGCAACCAGCCCATCCTTTCCATCATCAAGGGCGCTCGTAATGGTTTAGTGTATGGTGCCAAGATACGCTTTCCACATGCACTTGTCATGGTGTCACTTTTTGGCGCAGGGACGACGCGCCAGAGATGGAAGAAAATCATCACAGCCACGCGACAGCACGCCACGAGATTGGCTCTCTATGTAACGATATACAAAAGTGTGCTTCTTGTCTTGCGGGATCTGTTCCGCAACGGGAAGCAGTCATCCATTGATCCATTTGTTGCGGGCATGCTCAGTGGCTGGTATATGTTTGGTGAACGCACGCCGGTAAACGAGCAGATTGTTCTTTACTGCGTGTCACGATGCCTCGCCGCACTTTTGCCGCGTGAGCGTGTGCCCAAAGACTATCCGCCTAACAAGGTTCTCCCTATTGATAATACCGCACACCAGATTTTTGCTGCAGTGACGTGGGGCTCGGTCATGTGGCTGTTTGTGAACGAGCGGCGCCGCCTGAACGGTGGGTTGGTGAATAGCATGGACTGTACGTATGCGCAGCGAACTAACCCCAGACCTGTATGTTTTGTCCGACAAGTGGGACAGCTTCCGAAACTTTTTATGGCACAATGTATAATTACATATGACGAGGCCAGGGTAGGTCGCCAGTACATTCATTTTTCTTGACTACAACATGTTGGGTAAATAAGATTATCCACGCTTCTTATTTAGTTGGCTGTGACGCTAGCAAAGTAGGGATGGTGCAGTGCGCGCTTCGCGCTTATCCGGGCCGCAGGATCGTAAATGAGCATGAGGCCTAAAAGATCAATACCTGCATCATTGAGCGAAGGAACGGCTTGCTTCAGTGGCACGCCACTCCACTGAGGGAACGTGGTCTTGTAGTCAGGAAGCGACTGAACGCCCGGCCAGGTGTCGTCATTCGGTGTGCCGAGAATACGGAAGATACGGAAGATTTCATCAATCTCTGAATCACCAGGGAAGAGCGGTGTCCGCATGGCCATCTCGGCGAAAATACAGCCGACCGACCACATGTCAATAGCCGTGTTGTAATGGCGAGAGCCAAGCAGCACTTCAGGTGCGCGATACCACAGCGTAACAACTTCATGTGTATATGTTCGCAGAGGAATACCAAAGGCACGCGCTAGTCCAAAGTCTGCGAGCTTCAGGTTGCCTTCCTTGTCAATGAGGAGGTTTTGTGGCTTGAGATCTCTGTGCAGTATACGGTGTGCATGACAGAAGTAAATACCGCGAACAAGCTGGTACGTGAACTTCATCACGATATCTGGTCCCAGACCCTCGGGTTGGCTCGCCACATTGTCCATGTATTTTTTCAAGTCGAGGTCTAGGAACTCGAAGACCAAATACAGGCGCGACTCTTGGTGTATAATTTCGTATAGGCGCACAATATTTTCGTCGCGCAGCTCTTTCAGTAAACTAATCTCACGAATAGCAGTAGATGGCACGCCTTCATCTTCTGCCTCGAGTCGAATCTTTTTCAGTGCCACAATGCGGCCATTCGCGCCCGGCGTCATATCTCGGGCTTTATACACAACACCATAGGTGCCTGCACTGTTAGTGCATGACAGATTACATACCCTCGCCAACCTTTTCGATTTTTTGGTAGTTTTCCATCGTGCCCCGATGTGCCTGCCACTCGTATCGAGCGCCGTCGTGCAACAAACACAAGAGGCCGTGGAACGCGCGCGTGGCTCGTGTGTTGGTTGGCAAAAGCCTGTGCCCGGCACGTGAATACGTATTTCCCTGATGAGGAAGTATGTTGAGCCCTCCGCGGGCATGTGGATCCATGCGTGTGGCCGTCGACTTGTTTTTCTCCTCAGCATCATGTTTTCGACGTGGACCGCGCCAGGCACGTCGCGGCAGACCGTGGGTGGTGTGCCATCGACACCGAATCCGAATGCCTCCAGTCTAAATGCGTCAGGTGGCGCCGGATCTTGGATGCAGACCCAGGCATCGCCAGGTCCATCTGCATCGACGTTAGGCACGCCCGGCGCGGCAGGCCAGCAGCAAGGCTCTCTCTTCTCTACCCCACAGCACACCTCGCCACAGGCGTTCCCAGGATTCATGCCTGCACAGCCACCGACGCAGTCGCCCTTTGCGACTCAGCTAGCGACCACGGCATCGCCTGCAGGCGCCCAGCCTTGGACCGCAGCACAGGCGTCGCCGATGAGCCAAGCACCGGTGGCTTATCTGCCAGGGTACCTCAGTAAGATCCGCGGAGGCGATCGGAGCTCAGCTAGTACGAATCGTTCTGCAGAGACAGCCGTGTCGCCCATCGTCAAACCCGAAGCCGATACATCGTCCATCTTGCTTCCTAAAGAGCATGTGGCTGCGTCCACTGCTGCGCCTGCATCACCGCCAAATGGCTTCCACTCCTCATTTTTTGCCCGCAGCAGTATGGATGGCGGTGAGCCGACGCGTTCGCCGCCCCCAGCAGGCAGTGGTGCGCGTGAAGGCAGTATCTTTGGCTATAGCAGTCTTCGTGGCTCGCGGCCGCCGCCTGCCCAAGACGAGGCGGATCGGTCTGCATCTCGTGCACCGACATCTCCGCCTTTGCCTGCATCTTTTACCAACAGCGCTTTTCCACAGGTGGGTGCGGACGTAATGGACGATGACGACGATGCACCGCCGCAACAAGCACTGCAAGACATGCCACAGTCGCACTTGAGGGCCTTTGATACATCGACGGCATCCATTCCAGCGCTGCCGGAAAAGGCACGCGTGGGTGCACCGACGCCACAGGGAGCCCCAGTGGCACAGCGATCTGTGCTGGTGTATGGCTTTCCGCCCCTTATGCGCTCAGTGGTTGTAGAGCAACTGGCGGCTTTGGGCGAAGTAGAATCAGTGGATGATGTGACCACTGTGCATACACAAGACAAGACGCTCCGTCTCGTGTATCGCGAGCCTGTACAGGCCCTGCAGGCGGTACTGCAGAATGGCAAGTCCTTGGCAGGCACTTGTATGATTGGTGTGCGGTGGGAAAACGATGCCATGCATCAGCAGAGCTTGATTCGTGGTTTGGATGCACCACTTCTCGGAGCGAGCTCCATGGATACCAAAGCGGCGGCAGCGGCAGTGCCCTCGACGCCTGTGACCAAGGCCAATCCGCCCAGCACGCCGGCCTTCGGACGACCCATACAGAAGATCGACACGCCAGGCTCGGTATTAGCGCAGCCGGCCAAAGATACCTCGAAAAAGTCTACGTTCAAGTCTCTCGTGAGTATGCGTGCCTCTATCTTTGGCACGGCACCCCAGCCGAAGGATACGCCATTGGACGTGAATGCCAAGCCAACGAGTGTGTGGGGCTATGTAGCGGAGAGTCTCTTTGGATGGTAGAAGAAAATTGGGCCTATTCTCCTCATCTCCCTCCACTTTCGACCAAGAGTCTAGAAGGAGCGCTTAAGCACCAAACTGCTGTGAGCCAACCTGATACATACACCGTACAGCGTGCGGCCTTGGCGCTTGAGAGCATAAATCACATCGAGTGACGTGACAGTCTTGCGCTTGGCGTGCTCTGTATACGTGACCGAGTCGCGAATCACGCTCTCGAGGAAGAGTTTGAGCACACCACGCGTCTCGTCGTAGATTAGACCCGAAATACGCTTGACACCACCACGACGTGCAAGGCGACGGATCGCCGGCTTGGTGATACCCTGGATGTTGTCGCGCAAAATCTTGCGATGGCGTTTAGCACCGCCCTTTCCGAGACCTTTGCCGCCCTGCCACGTAAGTCGTTGTTTTCCGTACTTTACCGCCTGCAAGCGTCAATGCATCTGTACGTACGTCCACTCATAATGGTTGTTGCGAGTGTGGCGTCAGAGAGGGTAGGAGGGACGTGATGGTACAACCCTTCCCACACGTGACATGCACGGGCGGTGGCAGTGGAGGAGTCTCGCTCGATAGGCGCCCCCTGACATGTCTTTTCGCATTTGGTCGCGCGTTGCTTCAGCCATGAGTCAGCGCCCCATCGTCCTCTGTGGCCCATCCGGCGTCGGAAAAAGCACACTCATCAAGAAACTATTTGAAGAGTTTCCTTCATCATTTGGATTCAGTGTAAGCCACACCACCCGCAACATACGTCCGGGCGAAGTGGATGGCCAATCCTACCACTTTGTTACGCGAGACGAATTCGAGCGGCGCGTACGAAACGGCGAATTCCTCGAGCATGCTGTCTTTGGAGGGAATATGTATGGAACGACAGCGCAGGCCGTGCGCGATGTGCACGAGAAGGGCGCGGGACGTCGAGCGATCCTTGACATCGATGCGCAGGGTGTGCGTCTCATTAAGCAGAACCATCCAGACCTCAATCCCATCTATGTGTTCATCTCGCCGCCCACTTTTGGCACGCTGAAGGAGCGCCTCGAGGGTCGTGCGACTGACTCGAAAGACGCGATCGAACGCCGCCTCAACATGGCTCTCGACGAGCTCGCCTATGCCCGGCAGCCCCACTCCTTTGATTGCATCATTGTGAATCAGGATCTAGCAAAGGCCTACGAAAAGCTCCGATCCGTGATTCAAGGCGAAGTACCTGTCCCTTCAGACAGCGTCCCGCCCGAAGATGAGGCAGAGCGTCTCCGCCGTAGTTCCTAGGCACCAATCTGGACGGATGCAGCGACCTCGTCGCTCTTGTCGCAACGCGCCTCGACAGATACCTGGCCGCCACTCTGCACGATTACCTGCACGGTGATCGACTGGCACGTCGCTGCGTGCGGCACGATAAGCTCAGCCAGAGGCGAGTTGTCTGGCTGGATGTAGGCGCTGCGCACCTCTTCGGGCTCCTGCGGCTCGTCCTCTTCGTCCTCCTCGTCGAGCGGCTCTGGGTCCACCTTGTCCACACGCACACTTGGTGTGCCCTCTGCGAGGCGGATCAGTGTGGCGTTCGAGTTGGGCGTCACAGGGAAGCGCATGACACGACGCGCCGGCAACGGCGTTTGAGCATGAACCAGCGGCACGAACAGCTTGCCGTCCACCACCTGCTTGGCCACACGCTCTTCAGCGGGCGCATCTAGCACCACGCCAATCGGCCGCGTGGTGGCTGGCACCGTAACCGCGGCGCTGCGCTCGGCATGCTTGTTGGAGAGCGACGTGACAAACTTGAGCTCGTCGCTCTCCTTGGGCAACAGCACCAACGACTGGGCGTACACGGCACAGCCACGAGCAATCACCTGGTCTGAGTCGATCGAGTACGTGATGTGTGTGTTGCTGTCTTCGGGGAACAGGAACGACAGTTGCTCGGCTAGACCAGCGAGACGCGAGGCGCCACCGGCGAGGATGACTTCATCGACATGGCATGTGTCGAGCTTAGAAGACTCGATGGCCTTCTTGACGTCGTCCACAGCCGTCTGGTAGATGCTGGACGCCAGCAGGTTGAGGCGCATGCGGTTGATGCTTCCACTAAAGTCGACGCCCTCAGCGAGACTCTCGACACTGCACTGGGCCGAGTTGCTCGCACTGAGAGAGCGCTTCGTCAGCTCGGACTCGTTCCGCAGCTTGGCCCACGCACGAGCGTCTTGGTCGCCGATGGAGATCTTGGTCTTTTTGGTAAACTCCTTCGCAAAGTGCTGCACGAGGACATCGTCGATGGCACGACCACCCACCGTCTTGTCGTGCACATAAGCGAGCTTTGAGTAGAGGCCAGCGCGCGCTGCATAGACCGTCACGTCCAGCGACGTACCACCAAAGTCCACCACGACCACGTTGCGGTCCAGGATCTTTTCAGGGGCATATGGGAGGCCCTCATCGCCATCGGGGTGCGATGGAAGCTCACCCGTGGGCTTGGGCATCGTGAGGCCATATGCGGTCAGGGCGGCAGCAGGCGCAGCCACGAGCTCGAGCAAGTGCAGACCTGCCTCCTTGGCCGCAGCGGCAATGGCCTCATTTTGGGCGTCCGAGTACCACATAGGCACACTGAGAACGGCACCCACGATAGGCACACCTGACATAAAGTCCTTGGCAGCGTTGTAGAGCACGCCAATGAAGCGCACCAGCACATCGAATGCTGAGAGCACGGTCTTGGTGCCATTCACCTCAACTTCGAAAGAGGGCACGCCGTTGATATTCAGCACCTGTGCTGATTTGCGCGCCTTTTCCTCCTCCTTCAGGTCATCGTAGCTACGACCGACGAGGTTGACAAAGTTATCGATCACGTTGGGTGCGTTGCGGATGAGCTGCGGCGTGGCTTCGTTACCATGATACACCTGATCGCCATTGAAGGCAATGCGCGTCGCAATCTGACGCTCACCGCTCTCGTTCGCAATCACGTCGGCACGGCCGTGTTGGTTGATACAGGCAAGACTGCCGTATGTATTACCCAAGTTGATACCGATCACAGCGCCCTGTTCCTCGGTCATGATGGTCGTCGTCCTTCCATCACGATGCTGGGCCGGCACGAAAAAAGACTCGGCCACGTGTTGTGCCACGTGCTTGTTCCTCCCTATGTCCACTACGTCTCGTACTCGGTACGCCGGCGCACGGCTCGGGGGTCGGGGAACTGAGGTGGCTCTTTGCGCTTGCGCTCATCGCCCGCATCGTCCAAATCAGTATAGTCTGTGCGCGAGCGGCCTGGCGCATACATCGCATCCGCCAGCTTCTCTGTTTGCCGACGCACGTAGCGGTCCCAAGCGGCCCTTGCCGTCGTGTTCTTTTCGTCATCGCCCGCACGCTCCAGCGCCATGTATTCCGGCAGCATGCGAATGCGAGGCAGTACTTCTTCGAAAGAGGCGTGAATATCCAACGGTGGCTCTACATGCCTGAAGGCGTACCGCAAGTCATCCGCATAGTGTCGAAGTCGTCGTTCTGTGCGGCGTCGCATGTCACGCGTGTCGCGTTCCGACTGGTATACGCACTCGTCAAAGAGGGCACGGAGGGTGTGCTCTGGCAGAGCCCGAATGATGTCACTTTCCTGGACTGTTTCTTTCCATGCGTCCCAATCAGCGGCTTCCCGGGCCAACGTCTGGTGCTCCCGCATAGATGTCTGCACTGTGCGCATGTATCCGGCGAATTCGCGTTTCAGCGCATCAAGCGCATCGTAAAAGAGGTCCTGTGCACTGGATCCTGACGAGATGCGCGTCATATCCAACAGCCGCGCATCTTCGCGAATCATGGGGAAAAAAGATGCCCACGTCGACCGAGCATGCAGTGTGCCCTCCTTGATTCGTTCCTCGAGCAGTGAGCGGAAGGCATCGCGGATCTTGCGATCCTGCCTCGAATGCCCATGACCTTGTTGCTGGTCGCGCTCATCAGCCTCTATGCGTGCCATGTGATCTTCAAAGACGCGTAGTTGCTCCGTCAGTGGCATGTCAGCCACAGCAGCCAGATGCTGAACGTCTTTCCAACGCGTGGTGGGGCGTATCTCGATCTTTTGAAGCAGGGCAAGAAACTGGGCGCGCCTCTGCTCGCCCCGCGCCTTTTGCCGTGCCGCTTCTTTTTCGCGCAAGTCTTGTCGGATGGCCTCAAAGATGGAAACTGCCTGCTCTTCGTCTTCGAGTTCGGACCACAGAGGATGCGTTACGAGTTTCTTTTTAAAGGTAGCGTAGCTGGCGTATGGCTTCAGATCCGGTACAGCACGCAGCATTTTGGGGCGCAGTTCCGCGCTTTTTTCTTCACGACGCGCGGCTTGATGCGCTTTTAGTTCGCCCACATACCTGTGAAATACGGCTTTCCTCTCGGCCAGGGTTCGAAGTGCTTTGTACAAGGGTTCCGTGATAATCTCACGAAGCGTCTGCTCCCACGTTGACGACGCATTCACATTTTTACGGTGCAAAAGCGATTGGAAAGCGGCCTCAGCCTCTTCCTGCGTCGCGTACACAGGCGTAGCATGACGTGTCACAGAGGATGTCTGCTGACGCAGTGCTGCGGTACCCACGGCTTCATGCGTGGGCGTAGCTGCCCTCGGTGGCGTGGCCGGACTCAGTGCCGGCGACACGCTCTTTGACGGGCGCGCCGCCGTCGCAGGCGCTGGCTCGTCAGGTATCGTATCCAGAAATGCCTGCAGATCAGCGGGTATCTTCCATGTCGACTCCTTCGTCTCTTTGTTGACATAGTAACTGCGATCTCCAGACTTGTATTCACGCCACGGCGTCGTGTCCATCGCGCGTTCTCGCGCACTCTTTAGCTCGTTAGGCTTATCCCACACACTTTTTCGTTCCACTGGATGGTACCAATACACCCGACCTTGTGCATTCTTGTATTCCACCTGGAGTAAGCTCGCAGCACGTACCCATGCACTCACGGTGCCATCCCCCTGCCCTTTGGCGACCATGGCCAGGGTGGAGAGCTCCCTCATCCCGCCTCCCCCTTTCGTGCGTATCACGTGCCAGGGGCGCCACCCTCCGCCTTGTTTTCGCCCCACGATCCGACAAGACGACATGGATCGCATGGCGCCGCGCGATGGTGGCGGCGACGAAGATGCGTCGTGGTATGCGCGCCGACGCTATCAGACGGACATGGAATATGGTGAGCGTCGGTGGCGCGGACGTGGACCTCGCGGTGGTGGCGGTGGCAGCCGCCGTAGTGTCGTGCGTACGAGTCCGCCACCGCCCGGCACGATGCGGTTAAGTGCGCGACCTATACCCCACTCCAACTGGGATGTACGTGCTCCTGGCTTCGAGGACGTCGACGCACTCTCTGCCAAGGCCACGGGTCTGTTTGGCGCGCCTGTAAATTCTGGCTCGGCAGGTATGATGATGTATGGCATCCGTGGCGCGATGCCTGGTACGATCCCGCCCGGTGCGATGGCAGAGCTTGAAGCGACGATTTCCGCTGCCGCCTTCAATGCGTCTATGTACCTTGCGTCGCGTCGTTTGCACGTTTCGCCCATCGGGCCGGGCTGGTCGCCCACAGAGTTACGCACGTACATCAACGCCAAAATGAACGAGCGTCTGCTGTGCTCGAGCGGCAGCTTTGAGCCATGCTACACGGTCGACATGCACGATGATTTCGCCTTCCTAGAGTTTCGGAATCCTGATGAGGCCACCAATGCGCTACTGCTGGATGGCGTGTCGTTCTTGGGCCATCGTCTGCACATTCAGCGCCCGAAAGACTATGTCGGACAGGACGCCGTCCCGGCCCCCGGCATGATCGAGACGAGTGTGCCGGACGGCCCGAACAAGCTCTATATCGGCAGTGTGCCGGTCTTTTTGAACGAGGGCCAGGTCCTAGAGCTGCTCAAGGCGTTCGGAGAGGTCAAGCACTTTGACCTGATCCGTGATCCTGACACCCAACGATCACGTGGCATGGCCTTTTGTGAGTTTCATGAGGATGCTGTGACGGACCTGGCGTGCGAAGGACTTGATGGCCTTGAAGTCGGCGAGCAGCGCCTCATTGTGCGCCGCGTCCATGCGCCTGCGAATGAGCCGATGCAGGAGCAAGAGACATCTGATACGCCGACGCGCGCCATGCTGATGCTCAACATGGTAACGACGGAGGAGCTGCTGGACGATGCAGAGTACCAAGACATTATGGAGGACGTGCGAAGCGAGTGTGAGCGGCACGGTACTGTTACGAGTGTGTATATCCCGCGGCCTGATGGCACGGATGCCGAACCCCAAGGTGTAGGCCGTGTCTATGTGCAATTTGAGCACACGTCACAGTGTGAGGCGGCGCTGCGTGCGATCGCTGGGCGCCAGTTTGATGGGCGCACGGTGATCTGTGCCTACGTACGTGACGAGGCATGGCCCCGCGCGGCTGCCTGACATCCATAGAATCCAACCCTACTTTTCATGGTTACGGAACTGCAAGAGCTTGGGCAGCTCTGTGGCGGGGCACGCCTTGTGCAGGAATTCGTGCTGAAGAAGTTCCTCAGCCGTGGCGCGGCTCTTCACGTCGGCACACAGGCACACGGCCAAGAAGCCCTTGAGCTCGCGGCTGAGCTTTTCCGGCTTCTTGAGCGTCGGTGTGCCGTTCGTCGCGATCATGTACAAGGCCTTCAGCGGTTCTTCGTCCAGGTATGGTGGCTCATTTTCAATCATCTCAATCGCCATGATACCCAGCGACCAAATGTCCACCTTAGCGTCATACTCCTTCTGCTTGACCACCTCTGGGGCCATCCAGTAGGGCGTGCCGACCATGGTAGCGCGCTTGCTGCGTTGGTCCGTCAGCTTGGCGCAGAAGCCGAAATCGGTGATCTTCACCTGGCCGTAGTTGTTCAGCAAGACGTTGTCGCTCTTAATATCGCGGTGGATAATGGCCTGCCTGTGCAAGTGCTCCAGGCCTTTGCACGTTTCCAGACAGATGGCCGCGATCTGGTCCTCTTCGAGAGTGTTGTTGTCAATGACATCTGTGAGCGCACCGCCCTCCATGTACTCCATCACGACCCATAGATCCTGTTCACGCAGAAGGTATGCATCTAAAAAGTTGACGATATTCGGATGTTGCGACTCTTTCATCACAAAAATCTCGTTGATGATCAGCTCTTTGCGAGGCTGATGCGTCAGGTCCATGGCTTTGATGGCGACGAGCTGCGACGTCGCGAGCGTCTTGGCCACATACACGGAGCCAGAGGCACCCTGCCCAATTTTCTTGACTTTCCGATAGAGCATATTGGGATCATGGCGACTCACGACGGTGCGCAGCTTGTCCATGATCTGTGCATCCGTCATCGTATTGGAACGGTTCGAGGCATCAAGTCGTCGCTGAGGCACAGCTGCCGGAGGCTTGGGTGCAGCACTCACCGGCGCACTTCTCTGGGGCGTGCGGTAGGCGTCAGCACTGGTGATGGCTGGTGCTGCTTCGGGCAGCACGGGCGGAAGCGGAGGCGCCGGTGACGGCGGATGGGGCTTGGATGACGCCAGCGTGGATAGAGCTTGGGGTGGCGGCGCGGTTGTGGGCGTAAGTGGCGGTGTAGCGTAGGGCGCCGTTTTGGGCTGGGACACACGACGGCGCTCTGCCGCGGCTCGTTGTTGTCGGAGTGCGCGCTCGCGCTGCTCTTCGCGCTCCATCATGTAGCGCCGCTGCTGCTGCTCTTCCGACACGCGCATCTGCTGCGTCTTGAAGGACAGCGCGCTGGTGTCGCTCTCTGAGAAGGATGTATCTGTCGTGGGCGAGGATACTGCGTGAGCCTGGTACGGTGCGGTGGGCCACGGGCTCTGACGAGGCTTGCCGAGCGGCGGTGCGGGGGCGGGGCGCCGCGGATCGAGGGAACCAAATGTAGGCGCCTCCTCGGTGTGCTTATACCGATCGACGACTTCTCGGCCCGAGCCACCGGCGTGCAAGTTCATCATGGGCGAGCCGAGGCCGAAATCGTCGCGCGAGCGCTTGTTGTGAATGTCTGTATAAAACTCGAGGACGTCCAGCACGGCCTGTGGGTTCTTGGCGTAGTCTTCCTTTGTGATGGCCGACTGTGTGAGCAGGCGCATCCAATGCTCGGGTAGGCCGGTAAAGGAGCCACTGACCGGATCAAAGCCGACATGGACTTGGTGCACAAAGTTGGTGGGGGATGATGCGCCCAGCGGTGATCGATTGTAAATGTCATCCATCCATCCATACAGTTCTTCGTCGCTCTTGACCTGCAAGAAAATGGTCCGGTCTTTGGTCTCGATTTCGATACAGTAGGGCTTGAGATCCGTGCGGCTTATATTGCGCACATCGCGCAGGAGCAAGATGTTGGTTGCCTGGGCCGTCGAGTCGTTTTTGTGGAAGAGGAGAGACGTTTCGCGCAACACGAGCCACTTTTTGCTCCAGATCCACGACCGCAGGCCATCCTCCTTGACACTGAGGTAGCCGCTGCGCACGACGGAGGCCGAGTGCTTGAACGGGCCCTGGTGGGGCGACGGTGCCGATGCAGGCGCGAGCGTGGACGAGAGGGGGGCAGTGAAGGCCGCCATCCCGGTCAGAGGCGAAGATGAGCTCGCTATACTGCGGTCATACGGGCTATTCGAGCCAGCGTAGCGGCCGCCGCTGCGATGCGAATCCGCTGCAGTCACGCCCGGGGGTGGACCAGGCGCAGGACGTGCAGGTGCGAAGCCGTACATGTCCTGCATTGCAGCTTCATTCATAGGGCTGTACGACATGCCAGGACAGAGCAGAGAGCCCGTCGTCGTCACCTGGGCGTGTCGAGGAACGTATCCGTCGCGCCGGCGTCGCGGCTGTCTGACGAACGCTGGCTTTGGGCACGTGGCTATGCCCTCCCCCGAGCTCTTCCGCACGTGATAGGCTGGGCGACCTGAACGCCTGGCATCGTGCGCCTGGCGACCATGAGCGAGTTTCGGCACCTGAATGTCGATCAATACGACGAGGAGGCCTTGTCTGCCGAGGAGCTAGCGCCGCAGGACCCGAGGTCGGACCAAGAACTGAGCCAGATTGCGCATGCTAAGCAAAGTGATGTTCGTGCGCGTCTGTCGAGCGGCGACGTGGCCGGTGCGTTGCATGTCGTGCTGGCCGACCCGCCGACCGGCCGGCACGCCGTGCATGCACGCGAGACGACGCTATCGATGGTGCTGGATATCCTGAACTCTACACGCACGGTCGACATCATGCCAGCCGTGAAGGCCCTGGACGCCTCGGAGCGCGACACGCTGATGAAATACCTGTATCGCGGCATGGAACGAGGCCGTTCTGCGGCCCCGGTCAACTGTGCTGTGCTCCTGAGCTGGCACGAAAAGCTGACCCATGTCGCTGGCACGGGGAGCATCATGCGTGTCATGACAGATCGCCGCATGGTATAGTCTATGTACTACACGTCCATCATAGCCGGGCCGCCCCATTTGAGGTCGCGCAGATGAAGGTCGACAATCTCCTCGAGGGCATCCAGCACCTGCTTGCCCGGCTCGAGCTGGCACGATGCAATCGATCCTGCGATCGTATCAGGCCTGGCGGTCGTGCAGGTGCGCGGCGCAAAGGGCAAGTCGACATGATTCAAGTGCGAAATGAGCTTTTCGTCGTGTCCAATGTACAGCACAAACTCGAATAAGGCCTTGCCTGGCGTGCCCTGTCGCACCGGCAGCGATCCCATGTTATCGAGGGCGAGCATATATTGCACGGCCGGCGTGAAGCCCACATTCTTGGGCATGATGACAAAGTGTGTGTTTTCGTTGATCATGCGCAGCGAGAAGCGCTCGCCCAGCGAGTCGGTAATGAGGCTTTGCACTTCGCTTGCCTGTCGCCGTGCCCACGCCACATCTTGCTGATTGGTCGTTCCCTCGCAGAAGTACCATGTGATCGTCGTGCTGCGCTCCTCAATCCAGGCGCCCGGCGTGCGCTCGGTAAAGTAGTCGAGAATGTTCCGGACAGGTTCTCGCCACTTCATGTCAATGCCGTCGACCAGCGACATCCATTCACACGCACCGTCTGGAGCGCGTGTACAGTGCTGGGCATAGCACCCATTCTCTGCTATGATGCCCAGCGCCGGCACGGCGCGTGCGAGCTGATCCAGATCCGTGGTGCTCTTGCGGCTCAGCACATAGACATAGTTGCGTGGATCGGCCGTGAGACGACGCAGCACACCGACCAGCTCGGCCGGTGGCTCGAATCCATGCTCGTGGAGCTGCTTGGCATCTTCCCATACGAGTGTGTGCTCGAGGGACAGCAGCACGAGGCGCGTCCCAGCGACGCGCCATTCGGCTTGCATTTGCCCAATTTCCAGGCGCGGCGTGAACATGGTGTTGGGCGACGGCTGGCTGAGATGCGCACGTTCCAGTTGACTGAGCACGGACAGCACCCAGTGCTCAGCCGTCTGGGACACGACCGTGCGGTGCAGATCCATCCAGCGCTGCGCCATCTCGTCTTCATCCATCGTCAATGCGCGCTCGATGGCCTGGGCGACTTGCTGGGCATGAAACGGATTGATGCCAATACAGGCGCGCAGCGCGGAGTATGCGCCGGTGAATTCAGAGAGGATGAGCGGGCGTTTGCGTTCCTCCTGCGCAATCACATACTCATGCGAAGTGAGGTTCATGCCTTCTCTCAGCGACGTGGCCACAAAGGCGTCGGCCATGGTGAGGAGGGCCAGGTACTGGCTGAATGTGATTTCATTGACATGCAAGAAGACCACGGGCTGGTACGTCAGGCTGCTGTGTTTGCGGTTGATGCGCGACACAATGTCGCTCACGTCGCCGACTTCGTGGTTCTCCTGGACCGTCGCGAGCGCCACTTGGACCAAGACGACACGTCCCACCCACTCAGGGTGCTGGTCCAAGAAGAGCTCGAAGGCCAGGAGCTTTTCGCGCACGCCCTTGATCCAGTCCAGCTTATCGCGCCCGACAATCACACGCATTCCTGCAAAGCGCTCCTTGAGCTTCGCGACCCATTCGCGCACGTCGGGATGCTGGCGGCGCTGATTGAGCACGCGGACGTCGATGCCGATGGGAAAAGGTGCCACCGTGACGAACGAGCGCTGCAGTATGATGCCACGCGATGTCGTGGGCAGCTGCAATATGCGGCTGACCGTCTGGCGGAAATGCTGGAAAAAGTTGTGCGTCTGGAATCCAATCAGATCCGCACCGAGCATGCCACGAAGCAACTCGACACGCCGGCTGAGGCACCGGAAGATCTCGCTGGACGGGAAGGCAATGTGCACAAACAGGCCGATCGGTGCACGCGGCAACGCGGCACGGACCATGGCCGGCACCAGAAGGAGGTGGTAGTCATGAATCCAGATCACGTCGCCTTCGCGGTACTCGGCGACGATACGATCCGCAAAGCTTTGGTTCACTTTGACGTAGGCGTGAAACGCATCATGCTCCGTCTCGAGGGCCTGAGCACTCGGCTGCGTATAGTGGAAGGTCGGCCACAAAATTTGCTTGCAATAGTGATGGTAGCAGTGGACATAGTCGTCATCCTTGAGCCACACTGGCACGCATTTGTGCTGGTCCATCGCTTTCGCATCGATCTCGTCGCGCATGTGCGTGGAAAGCCAGTCCATCTCGATACCGAGCGTGCCGACATAGACAGACTTGCTCGCGACCTGCGTGCCCGCACTGTTGACGGCATTAAAGAGGCCATGATTCGCACCTGGACTCGGCAGGAACTCGAAAGGGATACTTTGCTGCGATGGAGAGAATCGTTTGCTGCGCGAACGTAGCGCTGGTCGAGCGATGTTGAAGCGCCACACTGTGTTCGTCCGTCTCTCTTCATCGCGGACAGCTCCCTCGGTCGAGGCAGGTGTGGGCCCTCTTGGTGGTGGGGCGGCATTCGGCTTCAGGGTGGTGTGTAGGTCTTCGACACCGTCCGTCCAGCCAGGCGCCAATGGAGGGTGCTCCATGAGCCGTGGCGTCGAGCTCGATGTCGCTGCCGAAGATCGAACGGACGCGACGGGCGTGCTGGAGCCGAGTCCGTACGGATTCTCTGTGGGTGTGGGTGCCGACGCTGTGCCCTGATGACTCTTGGCCTCTAGATCGGATATAATGCTGATCGGTATCGGTAAGGGGGAGGTAGAGGACGTGGAAGATATAGGCGGGGGGATGGATCGCGGTGGCGTAGCTTGTAAGGTGTCCAGCTCTCCTTGTGCACTCGCGCGACGGCCGTGATCGGAAAGCGAACTTTTTACTTCCTGCGGCGCCTTTTCCGAGCGTCTTTTTTCCATATCCACTTCATAGGAGGTAATGGAGGAAGAAGAGCGCTGTACGTAGGATGGCTTTGTGCCGGCCGCTGCATCGGCCATCAACTCGGCCATATTCACCCGATCTCGCGGCGCTGAGAGCGCTTGCCGTGGTGAGGACGACATGGTGGACGATACGCGACCAGGCCGACCTGCCAGCACACGCGAGCGTGCTTGTTCCTTGTCGATCGCCTCCATGAGCGAAGATGTGAGCTGGTGCGCGAGCTTCTCGGTATGAGACGTGCCCTGCTGCGTGGGCGGTGAGTAGGTCCGCTCGGTGGCGCTTTCATCTGCCTCCTGCTCCTCGTCAGGCTGAAACTCGATGGTTTTGGGCAGCAGATACGCCGCGATCAGCACACGCCGGCGACCTTGTGCATCTGGCATCGGCCCACACTCCCACGATCGAGGTGGGTCGTGGCCGTGGCGGGGTAGGACCGGCCGTGCGCCTATCTATCACGTGATACAGAAGGGGGTATGAGCCTGGGGCGGGCTATGAGGCCGTGCGGCGCAGGTTGTCGAAGAGGACCTGGGGGGGTGAGTCGAGCGGGACGTACATCGGCGCGCTGGATCGCGTTGGTGTCGGTGAGCTCGCCTTGGATCGCGTGCTGCTGCAGTCGTACGACGAGGGCACGGAGTGTCTTGCGTGAGATGGTGACGGTCTCGCCTAGGTGGTGGTGGAAGAGCTCGCTGCCGAGCAGGGCCGGGATCTGTGCGCGTGTCTGAGCATCGTAGCGCAGAGACGTGGTGAGGGCTTCGAGCATCGGCGCATCCACCGGCTCTGACGTAGGGTCGTCCAGCACGCGGTGAGGCGGGAAGGGAATGTCGTGGGCTGGGTCCATGATGGCCTCCAGCTTTTTCTCGCCGCTGAGACGGTCAAAGGGCGGGCGTCCATAGACCATTTGGTACAAGATGCAGCCGAGGGACCACACATCGCTGGCCTTGCCTGCCTTGTACACGCGGCGGCCGTGTGCCTTGGCGATTTTGATCGCTTCCGGCGCCATGTAGTTGGGTGTGCCGATGATGGCCTCACGCGAGATGTGGATCGTGCCGATGGGGATTTTCTGGGCGATGCCAAAGTCAATGAGCTTGAGGCGGCCCTTGGCCATCAAAAAGTTGGCCGGTTTGAGATCCGTGTGCACCAGATTGCCCTTTTCGTGGATAAAGTGCACGGCCTCGAGCATCTGTTGCCAGTACTCACAGATCTGAACGCGTGAGAGCGGTGCCTGTGCCTTGAGGATGTGGCTGAAATCCATGTCGCCCAGCTCGAGTAACTACTGTGTTAGCGGAGGGTACGTACAATTTTGAGCGTGTCTCGATTCAGGCGGTGTCCGAAGTACCGCAGGATATATTGCTCGTGCCCGGGTTTCTGGGCGAGTTGCTCGAGGAGCTGGGCCTCCTGGACGAGTTCGTCTCGTGACTCGGGTTCGAGGCGCCGGAGCGATACCTGCTTCATGGCAAAGTAGCCCTGCTGCCGCTCATCGACAGACTCCATACGCACAGCGTCCGGCTCTGCATCAGGCACGGCTGCGGGGATCGCCACAGGGCCATGCACTTGCCACACGGTAGAAAAGCCGCCTTCGCCAGCGCGGCGGACCTTGATGAATCGACATCCACGGAACGTGGTCTCTTTGGCCATGGACTTTTGGTGATGTGGATTCGACGGCACGAAGCCTGCTTGGTGCTGTCGCTCAGCTTCTTCCCACATGAGCTGTAGATAGTCAAAGGCGCGCGCTTCGTCTTCGGGGGCAGGCGCGGCGGGGGGCATCGGAGCCCGCTCCGGCGCCGACGGCTCGGCGGGCCCGTCCTCCGGCCGGTCCTGCGACGGGCCCTGGAGCAGCTCGTCTTTTTCATGCATGACGTCTTCGTCGTCTTGGTATCTCTGCACGCGTCGTGCTGGTATATGCATGGATCCGGTGCGGACAGATGAGCGCAGCTTGTGAAGATCTCGTCCTACACTGCGCTGACTCGCCATAGAGCGAGACAAAGACGAGACCATAGGCGTCTGCGGTGGTGGGTGGCGCGATGGTCGACACGTCGCGTCGTTCGGTGTGTCTGCGCGATATCGCCGCAGCGTATGGGGCGTCGAAGGACGTGTGTCTTCGTGATCATGGAGATCGTACACATGACTCACACGCGGTGGGGTGGGCAGCGGGCTCCCGTCCGTGTCGCTTCCTGCGCCCCACTCGGACGGGGGCGGCCGCGGCGGTGTGGATGCCCATGCCTCGTGGAGCATGGCGTGAGTCGCCGTGGCAGGCGCGGGTGGTGTGGGTGGGTGGCTGAGTCATCCCACGTGGGTATATCTGGGACTACGTCGACCGCCCGCCGGCCAGCCAGCCAGCCAGCCGACCTATGGAGGCCTTAGTCAAAAGGGCCTAGGTAGTCTTCCTTCATGGTGCCGATCGCAAACTGCGTGGGTGAGTGGCAGGCACGTACGATTTCGTTGGCGTCCACACGTGTACCGACAATGCGCACACGCACGCGTCGTCCTTTGACGAGGTTCTGCTGTGAGGGTGGGCGCACGTACGTCTGTGGGGGACGTGAATTCCGGTGGATTCGCATCGGGCTGAAATTTGTAGTCGATAGGCAGGAGATGAGATGATACGAATATGCTGAGCGGCCCGACTTCGGCGAAGAATCCCATCTTGTTGACGTTCGTGATTTTGGCGTCGATCACTTCGCCGTTGAACTGCGGTGAGCGGTCAGGCACGTACGGGTTTGAGCACAATGGCCTGGTACCTGCTGCGGAACTCGGCGAGACCTGTCCCGGGCATGATCTTGCCCTGCCCGACATCCAAAATCGAGACGACCTTGATGATATAGCCCTAGAAGTGAGCATGCGGCACGTACGCATTTGCCGGAGCAGGTCCCTTCCACGTCATCTCGGAGCTTGCGATTCACTGGGTCAGCCACATGTGACGTACGAAATTCCACCATGGACGGACCAAAGAACGACGGATGCAGCTCGATGCGGTGATCGAGATTTTTCTAGGCATGAGTGTGCCGCCAACGTACGAGGAAGAACATGGTGGTCGCGCTCCGTGAGCCGCCCCGGACGAGGCGCGGCGCCGCTCACGATCATGCCACGTGACTCGCTCCACCAGGGGACGTGGGACGCGTCAGCGCCGGCGGCGGACGAGGTCCTAGCATGGTGCGTGCTTTCGACTGACGACAGGGAAACGATGGTGGCTCTATAGCGCGGCGTGACGATCTTGTGCGAACGAAGGATACCAGCGTCAAGGCGGCCGTGGATGATGAGGAGGCGCGGCACTCGCGCTGGACGCTGTGCTGCCTGTCGCGTCAGCCGCTGCAGCCGCCGGTGGTGGTCGATCGATTGGGCCAGCTGTACAACAAAGAGGCGCTGCTCGAGTACATGATCCGGCGCGCGAAGAAGGCTGCGTCCGCGTCGGAGCATGAGGTGGCGCGGCACATCAAGAGCGTCAAGACGGATGTGAGGCAGGTCACGCTTCATGCGAATCCTGTCCAGGAGGCCGAGCGGGGCGACATTCACTACTTTCCGTATGCGTGTCCGCTCACGCAGCGCGTGATGAATGGCAAGCACAAGTTTGTGTGTCTATGGCCGTGTGGCTGCGTCGTGAGTGAGACGGGATTGCGCGAGACGTGCTTGGCGGGCCAATCCAAGCGCGAGCTGATCCAGCCTCATGCGTGTCCGCAGTGCGCTCGGGCGTTTCTGCCGGATGCGCTGGTGGCCGAGGAGCCACGGTGGGGAGCCGACGTCGTTTGGCTGTATCCCTCGCGGGCGGCGCGCGACGCGCTCCAGGCGCAGCGCCAGGCCCGTCCCAAGCGCAAAGCCGCACCGCAGCCCTAGGTGCGTACATTTGTATACTGCTACCACATACCCAAGGCGGCATCTACCTCGGCCACGTCAGCGGCGTCAGCCGCCGCCGGATCTGAAGCGTCCGACGCTTCGTCGTCGGAGACGTCGGACAAGTCCTCCCCCAGCTCGATAAAGTCGTCCTGCTCGGCAAAGGAGGGCGATCGCTCTTCGTCCGGTGCGTCGTAGTCGTCGCGCACAAACAGGGGACTCGCTGGCGCGGCGGGCGCGCGCGCGGGGGTGTCGGGTGCCTCTTTGGTGTGCCTCTGCGCGCAGGCGGAGCCCTGATCGCACCATCCCAGGTAGGCAAACGCGTGACATCGCGCTGCATCGGGCGCGACCGATGCGTGTGTGTAGAGACAGTGATCGCCGTTCCTGCACGAGCCGTGCCGCAGGAAGTGGACGCAGTGCGGTACGTTGTGAGCGCTCGGCGTATGGGACAGCAGGCAGGTGCTGGGTGGCAAAAGGCAGCCGGATGCTTTGAGTGCGCCTGGGCACAGGGCCTTGCGTGCGTCGTCGTGCACAAAGGGACACTTGGCGCCGCGTCGGCATGTGCCTGTGCGCGTATAGTATGTACAGAGTTGGGGCGGCGCTTTGGCCCGCTGCATCGCCCGTTGCTGCTGGTGGGCGCGGCCGATTTGCTGGCCGAGGGCGGCGAGGCGCTGCGTGCGCTCGTGCTGGGCGCGCGCAGCGCGCCGCTCCATGACGAGCGCCTTGCTGATGAGATGGCCGCGCTTCGTGCGTACGTAGGCCTCGCCATGCACGGACGCCTGGCGCGGCGCGGCTGGCGTCGTGGGGAGCGTGCTCCGTTTCACGAGCTTGGTGCCTGACTCGTCAAACACGAACGGGACGCCATCCACGAGCACTTCGCCGCTGTTCGCTGGCGCTCGTGGCCGGTCCGGCGCGTACACGGACGAGTTGACGAGGGCCAGGCTCCTGTTCGTCCGTCGATGGACCCACTGGTCGGTCGGGGTATGCGTGAGGACGAGCGAGCGGTGTCGTCCGCGCCCGCGCCCGCGCATGGAGCCGCGATGCGCGATGCGCGAGCGCTGCTGGTCAATCGCGCCGCTCAGCTGCGCAATCTCGGACCGGAGCGCCGCATGCTGCGCCGCGTCCATCAGAGGAGAGGAAGAGGCGCCGCTGGATGTGTGCCTCCACTCACATCATGGAGGCCGCGTGCGACGCCTACGTCCGCGGCGCGGAAGCGGCGGTGCCGTCGACGGTGTGTGAGGCTGTGGCGCAGGGCGCGCACACGATGCTCGACGTCGTCAAGGCGCTCGGTGTGCCCCTCACGTCGGAGGATGACGCTGTGCGGGCGCGTGCGATCACGCTCTTGAGCCGTGTGATGGGGCATGTGGCGGCCCAGGCGCCGCAGCGCCTGTCGCGCCAGGCCGTGCGCACGCTCAGTGAGTTTTTCAGTGCGAAGGTGTCGGATGCCGTGGTGGTGGGCGACAGCATGGCGCAGCGCATGAACGAGGCGCCGCATGTGCCGGCGAGTGCGCCGCGAGCGTCTCTCCAGGCCGAGGAGGATCGTGCGATGCAGGCGGATAGCATGCTGGTCGAGTGTGTGCGCGCGCTGCGTGTGCTGAGTGGTCTGGCGGCGCCGGCTGGCGCCATGACGTCGGATGCCCGCACGGTCGCGGCGGCGCTCTTCGGCCTCGATCTGCGCAAGTATCCGCAGCCCCTGCGCTTTCTCGTGTACGACGTGGTCCGCACGCTCGTCGAGCGCCACTTGGGCGCGCTGCGTGCGATGCGTGCGCCTGATGGCGCGGACGGCAGTGCGTTTGTGCGTGGCTACGCGCGGCTCGTGGGGGGCGAGAAGGACCCACGCAACCTGCTCGTCCTCTTTGGCGTCGCCCGCACGTTTCTGACCGCGTGGCCGCTGCAGGCGGCCGAGGCGGAGGCGATGTACCACGTCCTCTTCTGCTACTTCCCCATCTCGTTCCGCCCGCCGCCGGACGATCCCTTTGGCATCACGCCCGACGACCTCAAGCGGGCGCTGCGGGCGTGTCTGGCGGCGTCGCCGGCGTTTGCCCCTATGGCCTATCCGCTGCTTCTCGAGAAGCTGAGCGCGACGGGCGGCGCCGCCAGGCTCGATGTGCTGCATACCCTCACGGCGTGCATGCCCGTGTACGGCGCCGGCCCCACGGGCGCTCACGCCGCCGACCTGTGGTCGTACGTGCGCCTCGATATCGTCCAGCCCACCGATGCCGCCGTCGTGCCTGTCGCTCAGGAGACGCTCACGACCATGATCCGCGTGCTTGGCCCGACCCATGCGCACGTCCACATGATCCTCGAGGCGTGCATCGACGACGTGCGCGATGTGCACGCCCGACGCGCGTCCGATGCGATGCTCGTGCTGGCGTGCCTTGTCCGCGCCGGTCCAGACACACGCGCGACGGCCACACAGCGCGTGCTGCCCGTCCTCACGCGCGAGGCGTCGCCGCGTCCCTGGGCCCTGCTCGCGACGTACCTCGACATGCTGTCCGGCACCTCGACGCCGCTGGACCGCGAGGCGCTCCTCGCTCTGCTCACGTCCGAGGCAGCCGTCTCGTCGGTGCATGGTATGCGCGGCCTCGTGGCCCTTGTGCGTGTGCCGCACAGCATGCACGCAGACGACGCGGCGCGCGCCGCGCATGTCTTGCAGGGCGCCGTGCTCAGCGCGGACGACGACATCCGGACGTGCGCGCTCGAGGGTCTCGAGGCGATCCGCGACGCGCATCCCGCGCTGATCGAGGCACGCACCGTGCCGTACCTCTTGCACCACCTGCCGACGCACATCGAGGCGCCACCGCTGCGCGTGCGTGTCATCCTCTGCGCCCTCGCTCGGCTGTGCACTACGCCCGCGCTCTTTCCGCTCTTTTCTCAGCGCGTGTGGGATACGTTGGAGGCTATGGGCGCATGCGAGGCGGATGCGGCGCACGTCGGCTACGTGTGTGCGATGATCGTCGCGCTGCACGTCGCGATGGAGGAGCAGGTGTCCGCGGGCGATGCGCATGTGCGCGAGCACGCCGAGGACCTCGCCCAGCGCCTCGTGGCGTATCGCCGCGCGCCGATCGCCGCGCACGCGCACGTCGCCCAGCACGCCAGTGACCTGCTCGTCCTCGTCGGGCCTCACGTGTCGCCCGAGGTGGCCAGCGCCCTCGCCTCCGACGTCTACGCGGCGCCGCCGTGGGACGCTCCCTGCGCCGCCGTCATGGTCGGACTGCCGCGCGCTGCCTCGGTGCCGCATGCGTCGGCCTGGCTGCATGCCGTGCTGGCGATGCCGCCATCCACGCAGCCGCAGCACTGGCTTCTCTGTGCGCTCGCGAACAAGTGGGCGACGCCCGACAGCGCCGCGCTCGAGCGCATCTGGCAAAGCATACCCGACGCGCCACCCGACGTGCGCTCGGCCGCCCTGGACGCCTGGGTCTGGACCGCCTGCGGGTGGCTGTCGCGCGCCGAGCCGATCGGTCAGCAGATGCTCGACACGCTGTACACGGGCCTGGTCCAGGACGCGCGCCTCGGCATGCAGGCGGCGCATGCCCTGCGTGTGCTTACGCTGCACAGCCGCCTCGTCTCGCCGTCGCGCGGCTTTGTGGTGCGCCGCCTGTACCGCCAACGCGCCATGGAAACGATGCTCGTCGCCCTCACAAAAGAGCTCGAAGGCCGCCGTACCGCGCGAGAGCCATGCCTCGTCGCCATGGCGACGCTGCTGCCTGGCGCGACCGACGCCTTCGTGAGCATGCACCTCCCCACCTGGCTCCCCCTGCTCGTGCACACGCTCGGCATGGACGACGCGCCTGTGCGCCTGACATGCGCGCGCACGCTGCAGCGCATCGTGTCCCGCGAGCACGCCGCGGCGCTGAAGCAGGCCGAGCGCTACATCGAGTTCTCGGCGTTCTCCGAGGCGGGCCTCTTCGAGCAGCTCACCAGCGAGTACGGCAGCGGCTTCCCGCCGGAGGCTGCGCAGTACG
>ENA-OOJM01000007-OOJM01000007.1-human-skin-metagenome-genome-assembly--contig:-NODE-7-length-97828-cov-7.845550_pt1 | contig 97828 bp, 63 predicted proteins | sample MGYA00248875_ERZ500988 | MGnify/ENA primary metagenome ERZ500988 (study PRJEB25958, sample SAMN03398507) | human skin metagenome | study: EMG produced TPA metagenomics assembly of the Human Skin... | reverse complement strand
GGCGATGGCCGCGCTCGTCTGCGCCATCGCCGAGCACTGGGCGGACGCCGCGCGCCAGCGCCGCGGCCTGTACACGACGCAGCTGCCGGCACAGGCCCCGCTGTCCCGCAAGACGGACATGTCCGCCACGGACCCCGCGCGCATCGCCCGCGAGACCAGGCTCGCCGACGACCTCTTGGGCGGCCACCTCCTCGTGCTCCAGCTGCTCAGCGACTGCCTCGAGCGCGCGCGCAGCAGCGATGCCGCGCTCGTCGCCGTGCTCTGCCGCCTCGTCCTGCACATGGCCGATGCCGCGCCCGCACTGTGCCTGCATCCGCTCGCGCGGCACGCCCACGCGGCGCTCGTGCAGTTCGGTCTGCGCGTGCTCGAGGCCGCGCGTCTCGACGTGTTCATCGAGGCGCGTCTGCGTGACGCCGTGTGCCGCCTCGCCCTCGCCTGGTTCGCACAGCCGCCCGTGTGGTCGTACGGCGGCGACCTGCGCCGCGGCGCCGAGGAACTCTTGCACGTGCGCTCCGTCCTCGCCCTGCTGCGCCACGCGACGCTGCGAGCCGACACGTTTGTGTCGTCGTCGACCGCCCACACCACGCAGCACACGATGCTGCACAGCACCCAGCTCCTCGTCCCGCACTGCCCCCTCGCGCGCGCCGTCGAGCACGTCCAGCAGTGCCTCCATCTGCTGCAGGCGCTCTACGCCAGCGAAGAGGCGCGCCTGCTCGTGTGGCTGCATCCGACGCAGCATGCCAAGGGCGCACCGCCCAGCGTGCAGGTGCAGCGCGGCGACCTGCTCACAGCCTGGCGCCTCGATCCACGCGTCGCCGTGCACATGATCGAGCGCTTCCCCCAGCCCGAGCTGCGCGCCGAGCTCGCCCAGCTCGTCCGCGCCGAGCCCCACCGCGTGACGCATTGCAGCGCTGCGCTGCCGCTGTTCCTCACGCAGCAGCCCACACCCCGCGCGCTCCGCTGGCTGCTCTCGTGGGCGCCCGTCCCGCCCGTCGACGCGATCGAGCTGCTCACGCCCGACGGCGGCGGCAGCCACCCCATGGTCCTGCAATACGCGATGCGCACGCTCACGGAGCACCCCGTCGACCTGGTCTTTTTCTACGTGCCCCAGCTCGTCCAGACCCTGCGCCAGGACGCACATGGCTACATCGCTCAGTTCATCCTCCATACGTCGCTCATCTCCCAGCTCTTCTGCCACCAGATCATCTGGAACATGGAGGCGAACAAGTACAAGGACGACCTGGCAGAAGTCGAGGACCCCCTCAAACCCACGCTCGACACCATGATCCAGCGCATTGTCGGCCAGCTCACGGGCGAGGCACAGGCCTACTACGAGCGCGAGTTCGCCTTCTTCAAAAAGGTCACCGGCATCTCGGGCGCGCTGCGTCCATACGTCAAGTGCTCCAAGCCGGAAAAGAAGGCCAAGATTGACGAGGAAATGGCCCAGATCACCGTGGATGAAGGTGTGTACCTGCCATCCAACCCCGACGGCACCGTCGTCGACATCGACCGCACGTCCGGTCGCCCGCTCCAGTCGGCCGCCAAGACCCCGTTCATGGCTACGTTCAAAGTGCGTCGCGCCGTCGCGGAGCGCGAGAACCCCCACGACCCGCCGCACGTCGATGTGTGGCAGAGCGCCATCTTCAAGGTCGGAGACGACTGCCGTCAGGACATGCTCGCCCTGCAGGTCATCGCGCAGTTCAAAAACATCTTTATGGCCATCGGACTCGACGTGTACCTCGATCCGTATCGCGTCACCGCCACCGCGCCCGGCTGCGGCGTCATTGATGTCGTGCCCAACGCCACATCGCGCGACGAAATGGGCCGCGCCAAGATCAACGACCTGAGCGACTTTTACAAGAACCGCTACGGTGACGAGCACAGCGTCGCGTTCCAAAAGGCCCGCCTCAACTTTATCCAGTCCATGGCGGCCTACTCCGTCGTCTGCCACATTCTCCAAATCCGCGATCGCCACAACGGCAACATTATGTTTGACGGCGAAGGACACGTCGTGCACATCGACTTCGGCTTCTTGTTCGACATCGGACCCGGCGGCATGCGCTTCGAACCATACTCGTTCAAACTGTCACACGAGATGGTCGACGTCATGGGCGGACACGAATCGCCAGGCTTCGCCATGTTCGAACAGCTCGTCGTCAAGGCCTACCTCGCCTGCCGCCCCTTTGCCCACGAAATCGTCGCCACCTGCGGCTTGATGCTCGGCACGGACCTGCCCTCATTCAAGGGCAGGGCCACACTCGATCGCCTGCTCGAGCGCTTCAAGCCCAACATGACAGAGCGCGAGGCCGCACTGCATGCCCAGTGGCTCGTCAAGGATGCCTACGGCAACATGCGCGGCACGCTGTACGACCTGATCCAGGAGAAGCAAAACCACATCCCATACCGTAGGTAATCACTCGTTCGCAAGGACATTCGCCACGTCCCCATGCCGGTCGCGACTCGCGCCAAGGCGGCGCACGATGAGCGTATGCATCGCTTCCTTCGTGCGTGGCTCCAGGAGCGCCAAGCGGGCGTCCAGGTCCCGACGCAGGTCCCAGTTCGGACGGCGCGGCGCAATATTCGCAAGATCCAGCTCCTCTGCCTGCTTTCGCGTGTCTTCCGCAATGACACTCTCTTGCATGTCACGCACATCGTTTTCCACCGTGGATGAGGCCGCCTCGTCCCGCTGAGGCAAAAGGGCCGCAGGCGGCACACTAGAGCGGAAATGCTGCTTCACTCGCTGGCCAAACACGTTGGCAGATACAGCTGCCTCATCGCCCGCCTCCTCTGCCCGCTTCAACGCGCGAAGCGCCTCGATCCGCGCCTTGCGCACGGCGGCCGCTGCCTCCATGAAGAAAAGGCGCACGCCTCCCTCGGTGCGCCCCCAACGAGGCGATGATGCTTATGTAAGATTGCGGCCGCGCGCTGGCTGCAGGCCTCGCCCGCCGCCACGGCACCGAACGCCATTTCTCGCCCACTATGATGCGGCGGAGTCTCAGTGGCGTGCCGATGGTGCCGAGGCACCATCGCGTGCCGCACCATGCTAGCATGTATGCGCTGCGTATGTATGGACAGGCACGCACTATATTCGGCCTATTCAAACGCAAGCCCAAAGCCGATGCGCCCGTCGCGCCGCCACCCGTGCTGGGGCCCGACAACCTGTTCCACAAACTGTCCGAGTCGCCCATCCCATCCATGCGCGCGCGTGGCGAACGCATTAGATCATTGGCACCCTGCCCTGTCAGCATGTCCAAGTACGGCGTGCGCAGACTCGTCAACTTCGAGTGCCCAGATTGTGGTTGGCCCACGCACTTCTCGGAGAAGGAGTGGAAGGAAGATACGGAGCATGGCCGTTACGTCGCGCGTCTGCGTGAGGCAAATGAAGATGAGCATGACTTGCGCAGCGGTCGTCCGATGACCGAATTTCAGCTGCCGCGTGATCAGACGGCCGAGGCGGCCATCAACTTGTCTGGCTGGGACCAGTTCTTCTACACGCGCGACTTTCCCTCCATCGAGTCGGAGCGAAGTAAGCGCCACGTCTCCAAGCTTCTTACGTTCCCGCTGACCATTGTAGGCGCCCTGCATGAGTTCAGTCCGTACACGCGCCGCAACTCGCGCTTGACACATGAGGGACTCCGCTCCCTCACGCCGCTGCGCCAGACACTTCACCCCGAACTGGGCTCAAAGCCACAGCTCGACCCGGTCCGTGTGTTTGTTGTTGGAGCACGTGCAGAGGCGACTCTCCCACCCGACGTGTGGAACCAGATCTCGTATGTGTTCCCCAACGTCCCGATCCATGTCATACTGATCGGGCCTGAAGCCGCCATCCCACCGAAACACGTCCCAAATGCATGGAATCATCCTGCGTACAAGGAACGCGCTGCCTCCTTCCCTTTCCCGTCGCGCAGCATCGCCGTCTCAGAAGGCCTCACGCTCACGGTCATCCAGACAACCTATGAGAAAGTCCATGCTCTCTTTGAACCATTCGATCCATACACAGATGTATTCTTCGCCTTTGCACCTGGATTCGGATTCCCAAGTGTGATTGCCGTGGAAGAACAGGCTCGGTTGCGCGCAGAAGAACGCGAAGACGAGCGCAAAATGCAAGAAGCGCGCGACACATACTATGCCAAGAACGCGCCTTCGGAAGAGGCGCCCCAAGTCGCATTCCGTCCGACGGAGGTGGCCAAGAACCCAGCCGGTGGCGATGTGCCATCGGATGAGCCAGCGCCAGCTGTCGTGGCCATGCGCCCCTCGAAGAACAGCTTCACAGCGCTGCAAACAGCTCCTGTGGTGCAGGCACAGCGTGAATGGGCCCAAGCCATCGGTCAGCTGCTATCGACTCGCTGTGCCCTGTTTGTATCAGGATTTTCGCCTGCAGACGTCGAACGCGACGTATTGGCGTTTGAATCGGTCGAGGGTGTCAGTGGAGAATTCGATTGGCTCTTGACGCCGGGCGAGAATGTCTTTGCCAGCCAGCAGTGGGCGATCGCCGACTTTGATCCGCGCGTGGCTGTGAAGGCCAACTGGGGTCTTTGGGCCGTGCGCGGCAAGCGCTATGATATCCTTGGCCCACAGTGGGACCCTCTGTAGTAGTGTGCGAGGCACGTATGTTTAGTCAGCATTCGCTGAGATCGTTCGCCCCCCACGGGGCCAAGAAGCGTCAGTCCACCATGACAGTCGTATGCGACATGAAAGGCACGCCAAGCGCACACTCCGATGCACTGCATTCTCACGGGCACTCGCATGAACACGGTCATACACATGAAGTGATGGATCACCCAGGCAAGTTCGGTGAGCGTGACTTGCCCAACTACGCCTCGCGCAACTGGACCGAGCGTGCCTTTACGGTGGGTATCGGCGGCCCGGTGGGCTCTGGAAAGACAGCACTGCTGCTGGCTCTATGCAGACGCCTACGTGATACATACAATGTGGGCGTAGTGACGAATGATATCTTCACGCGCGAGGACCAAGAGTTCTTGGTGAGGAACGCAGCTTTGCAGGACTCCAACCGGATTCGCGCCGTGGAAACGGGTGGATGCCCTCATGCGGCGATCCGCGAAGATATCTCCGCGAACCTGGAGGTGCTAGAGCAGCTCCAAGCAGAGTATGAGACACAGCTCTTGTTTGTCGAAAGTGGCGGCGACAACCTGGCGGCGGCTTTCAGCGTGGAACTGTCCGACTTTCACGTGTATGTGATTGATGTGTCAGGCGGTGACAAGATTCCACGCAAGGGTGGTCCGGGTATCTCCCAGTCGGATCTGCTCGTGATTAACAAGATCGACCTGGCCGAGCATGTGGGCGCCTCGCTGGACGTGATGCGTCGCGATGCCGACAAAATGCGGGATGGCGGTCCAACGATATTCACGAGCGTCCGACAGGACCAGGGAGTCGACGCTGTCGTCGATATGATTCTCGCGGCACGTCGTGCAGCTGGGGCAGACAAAGCTGGCAAGCCCCCGTCACTCTAAGAAGGTGGCAGCTGTGTACGCCGCTGGCGGCGGCGTTGTTGCCGCACGATACGTTTGGTGCGAGAGTGTTTCACACTTCGTCCATACTGCGTGTACAGCACGACCTCGGCCGTGCCGACGAGAATCGAAAGTGTGAAGGCCACACTGACTTTCCATAGCGGACTCGCACTGCCTGCGCCCCACCAAACCGCCGCAGCTATCGCAGCCATACTAAGAAGGACATTCAACATCGCGCTGATATGCAAGCGTGTTTCGCGCCATGCCAGGCGTTCTTCGTGCGTCGCTCCCCTGTCGGTAGGTGCCGTGTGGTGGACCATAGCGTCATACGTGCGTCGTTCTTGCTCCAAACGAATGGCTTCCAAGGACTCGTCCAGCTCACGAGGACGTTCGTACTTCGGTGGCGGAGGTGTATAGATGCGCACGCCGCGTAGTAGCATATCGAGACACAGGTCCGGGCGGTCGTGCGAGCGCGCCCATCGCGCCACACGTACCAGCAAATCATGAGGCACTGTCGTATGTTGGCGGGCGATGCTAGGGTCAGCAGGCGTGTCGTGATTCAGCGGCATGCATTGCATGCAGTCGCGGATGTCCTTTTGCAGGAGAGATGGCGCATCAGCCAGCGACAGTAGCCGAGCGACTGTGGCTTCCGGTAGGACCAACATGACCGGCATGAGAGATGCGTTTCGAGTCGCCCAGTGGGGGGTGGAATTATGACCTTTTTTTTTAAGCTCACTCATGTGGTCCCTTTCTTCGCGGATCGTCGCGCGAAATGCGACGCGGTGTGTGCCGTGTCGTCTTTCGCAATTCTCTACGAGCGTCGATGTAGCGCCTTCGGAAAGGTACGGGCGCAAGGTGCGAGAAGGCACGATCCAGCGCGATGACTTTCAGCGCCAGATTGTGTCGATACTCGATCATTTGCACTATGATTTACGCACATACAAGCAGCCACCTGTGCCGGATGTTGAAGCATGCCTGGACGCGACCACTTCGACGTCGTGGGGGCTATGGGGATCGCTGACGAATTGGTTCTGGCAGAGCACACACGGTGAAGAGTCGCGCCCTTTATTGCGCCCTGCCGGCGCGCCTCAGAGCCTGTACTTATATGGTGACGTCGGCACTGGTAAGAGCATGCTGATGGACTTGTTCTACCACACATTGCCCTCGAATATCACGCGCAAGCGCCGAGTCCATTTTCATCAGTTCATGATTGATGTGCAAAAAAGCTCCCATGCCTTCAAGGCACGCTACCAGGACAAGGGACATGACGACGTCGATCCTATTGAACCGGTGATTCGCGATATTGCACAAAAAGCCGAGGTGTTGTGTTTTGATGAGTTTCAGGTCGTGGATATTGCTGACGCCATGATTTTACGTCGTCTTCTCGAAGGCCTATTGCGCTATGGCGTCGTGATTGTCACCACCTCGAATCGTCATCCCACAGAGCTCTACAAAAATGGTATCCAGCGCTCGAGCTTTATCCCATGCATTGAGCTGATCGAGTCACAGTACGACGTCGTGTCACTCAACTCGGGCACAGACTACCGCAAGGTGCCCCAGACGCGCTACCAAACATACTTTACCCTGTCGGATTCGCAAGGCGCCGCAGAGTATGAGCAACTGTGGCAGGAGCTGACCCAATCTGAGCCTGTAGTGGAGCATCGCTCGCTGCCGGTGTGGGGCCGCTCACTGCAAGTGCCGAAGAGCACCTCGCGTGTCGCCCGCTTCACGTTTGTGCAGCTGTGTGGCGAGCCACGCAGTGCCGCCGACTATATTGCGCTATGCAGAAAGTTCCACGCCATTTTTATTGACGATATACCGCATATGAATCTGGACATGCGTGACTGGGCCCGGCGCTTCATTACGTTTGTGGATGCGGCGTACGAAAGCAAGGCCCGTCTGTTTTGCACGTCCGAGGTCGACATCATGAAGGTGTTTAGCAACACGACGACATGGGACGAGATGTCGTCGAGCCAGATGCGTGTGCTCATGGACGACCTCAACCTGGACATGAGCGACATTGGCAGCTCGTCCATCTTTAGCGGCCAGGAAGAGTTGTTTGCGTTTGCGCGTCTCCTGTCGCGACTCAGCGAGATGCAAACGAAGGCGTATGCTGAAATGTCTGCTCAGCTATATCATCTAAACGCGTCGTAGAGCCCAAATCTCGACTTTTTTCAGCAGCCCCTTGAGATTCTTGCCCGCATGGAAGCTGTGCGCTGTCAGCCACGCATCCATCTCGGCGCGCAACTCTGTGAGTGGTGGCCCGGCAGCCGGATAATGTGTGGAATTCAGCATCAGATGGAAGAAGCGCGTCCACAGATCCGTCTGCCAGTACCGCCGCAGCGACTGCTGAATCTTGTATGTCTTGAGCCCATCGTCGTTGACGTAGCATGTTGTGTCCATGTATTTTCCAAACAGGAGGCAATGTGCAATGCTCGCAAGACCATAGTAGTCGGCCTGGTACGTCCATGGCCGCATCTCGCGCATCTCGACGCAGTCCTGCGCGCCTGGCTGCCAATCAGCCAGAAAGCGCTGATCCGGTGGATAGCAGCACATGTCAATCGCGCGCCCAAAGTCGATGAGCGTGACGCCTTTGGCGGCCCATCCGCCGGACCCGTCCGCCGCATACGTCGACGTCCACTCGTCCACGTCATCGGCACGGATCATGCAATTGTCGATCTTCAAGTCGCCGTGGATCAGGCCAGCCTCGTGCATGCCTTGAACAATGCGGCACAGCTCATTCACAAAGAACATGGCCAACACTTCTTCGACGCCGCCGCCTTGGCCCAGCACACTGCTGACGCCTGCCTCAGCTGCATGATTCACCAGCTCAAGGAGTGTGCCCATGGAGGCATACTCGAGGAGCAAGAGCGACTCATTTGCGCACGATACAAAGCGACGGGCGCCTACTATCGATGCCTGCAGCTGATCAGGCAGGCGGTGTCGCAGCTGATCCAAAATGTAAAACTCCCATGGATTCGGCGGCGACTCGATCTTGAGGGCCAGCATTTGACGGCGCTCGAGCTCGTCAATGTCGTCCTGATCGACGTCAGCGTACGAAGCGGTGACTTCGCCCGCAAGCGGCACACTTTCATTCATGTCCTGCGCCAGAAACACCGAGCCAAAGCCGCCCTCGCCCAGACGCGAGTAGACGCTTAGCTGCATATCAGCCACTTGGACATCGCATCCGTTGCCTACCGACGACCGCCTTGAACGGGCGTCGAGACGCGAGCGCAGCATCGAGAGATAGTGCGACTCATGCGCTTCGTCGACGTAGCCAGGCAGCTGCGTCACAGGGCGTGCTAGGTTCGATAGCAGCGTACTCACAATGTCTGGATCGGCGGGTGAGCACGGATTCGGGATAGCAAGCGACGTAGGCGGGGCGCGCAGACCGCCGTACGGCATGGCGTCTTCACTCGGCACATCCAGTGTCCAGCGCGACGAGTCTGTGCGCTCGGTGCGCTCGGTGATGGGTGTGAGCGGCTGGAACGGCGCACGAGCTTCTTCGACCTCATCACTGCCACCCGTGACACGCTGCGGTGTCGCGCCCAGAGGCCGGCGGTCGCACTGCGGCTGCTTCGGCTGCAAGCCGATGTTCTCGTCGTCGTGCACAGGCATGCGGTGCGCAGGTAAGGGGTACCGCACATCGTCGTCATCCGTCTCACTGTCATCTTCCTCTGACGAGCTTTCCTCGCCATTGAACATGTGCTCCACCTCTTCCATGGCGGCCTTGGTCACGAGCGTGGGGCTCGGAGGCCGACGGGTCAAATCGGGCAGCCAGCGCCCGTGCCACGCGTCAAGGTGAGACCATGGATCCGTCCTGGAAGCTTCAGGCATCTGACGACGCCGCGCCATGAGCTCCTCAATACACAGCTCGCGCGTGGGAGGAATGGGCTGGGCTTTGTCCCGCACAGCCGCTGTGAGGTCGGCGTCTGGGTACATGGCATCGAGCGGGACGACATGGCGCTCATGCACGGGTTTGGACGGCGCGTGCTTCTTCGTGCGCTGCCGAGCAGGCTCTGGGGGCGCTGGGCGCAAAGCAGCCTGATCGTAGTGCATGAATGGATTCTGGCGCAGCTTGTCCGACTCACTGCGTGCGTGTCGCTGAAACACATCATCTGGACGGGGCGTGCGTCGCGGACTCGCATCTTCGTCCGAGTCGCAAAACACCTCGAGCGCGCGTGTCTGTGTACGGGGCGTCTGGACGCCAAGTGGTTGAAGGCCGCGACGACCCGAGGCATTTTCCTTGTGTCGCTCGGCGGACGTACCGACACTCGCCCACGATCCCCCCGACGCAGGAGCGACACCGTTTTCGTCGTTGTCGCAGTACACGTGCATGGTGCGTGCATTTGGACGGACAGCTGCTGATGAAAGCGGCTGGTGAGAGCCCAGCACATTGGTGGGCACACTCTCAGCGCCTCTGCCCGTCTTGACACCGAGCACACTTCGGCCGGCGCGTGCCATGGCCGCAGCAAGCGCCTTGGCATAAGTCATGGGTGCGCCATCGTTTGTCGATGTCGGCATCTCAAGAATGCGTTTCTGGTATTCATGGTAACGCCGCTTAAGGCGATCGAGTGGACTGGCGCGGCGGGCCATGCCGAGTCGGTACATTTCATCGGCCTCGTCATACATTTCGTAGCTCTCCAAGACATGCGCAAGCTCTTCATACAAACTCGCGAGCTTCGTGCCAATCTCATTCGCCATTAAAAAGTGGAACACGTCGCGCGGCACATCTGTATGCTGGGCGTACAATATCCACAGCCGCAGGTACCGGGAGTCGTTTTGGTACTGCTCCGACGAGCGGAATTCACGTGTAGCTCGCTCAAGCAGCGGAACAATGCCACTGTCTGAGCTTTTGCCATCAGGGTAGTTGTCGATGCACCACTTGACGTAGGCACACCATGCCTCGAGCGGGTCGTCCGAGTCCTGATTCTCGGGGCCGAGAACTCGCTCTTCCCATTCTTGACGCTGCGTCGCAAGCACTTCTTGCCTCTCCTTATGGTGCATACTCAACGTGTGGCTGAGCGCGTGTGCGCTGCGCCCACGCGATCGAGGCTGTACATTCTCCTTCTGTGATTCAATCGCTTCAAACGGCGTGATGGGAGTCGACGACGTCTGCTCCGACACAGCACTGAGTGGTGTACGCAGTGGCGTACGGAGCGGCGTCTTTTGATCAGTGCCCCTTTTCAGCGGCGTCTGTGTGCTACGCAGCACCTCGGGCCGGCTGTCCATCGTGGGACTCGTAACACGCTCAGACCCCTCTGGCACAACACAAGCGGCACGCACGACGCGTATGATCACGTGATAAACAGACCAGGGCCACTTTTTTTCAGGGCCTCCGCCGCTAGCTCCAGAACCTGGGCCACGATGGTGGGCAAGAAGGTGCGTCACACGAACGCTGCGCAGCTGACCGACAGAGAAGAAAGACAAGAACTCATCTGAAAGGCGTATGTACAATGAATCACTTACGACCAGCCGATCAGCAATTCTCAGACTGATTCGCGAGCGCCCAAGAGCTTTGTGATTCGTGGAGGCCGTGTGGGTAAGAGTGTGACAACGCTCGTTCGCGATGTGCGACGGATTATGGAGCCAAATACGGCAACGCGTCTTCAGGAGCGCGAGAAAAACAAGCTGCGTGACTATCTGACGATGGCCGGACCGCTGGGTGTTTCTCACATGCTCATATTTAACCAAAGCGATGCAGGCATCAATATGCGAGTCTTGCGATGCCCACGAGGACCGACTGTTACTTTCCGCGTCAATAAATACTCACTGGCGAGTGATGTGATGCACAGTTCGAGGCGGCCCATAGCGCCAGGCACAGAATTCACGACGCCACCCTTGCTGGTGCTGAACAACTTTGGTGGAGAGGAACGGCACCTCAAGTTGCTCGTGTCCGTTTTTCAAAACATGTTTCCGCCGCTGCATGTGCATTCCATGCGCTTATCACAGGTGCGACGTGTCGTGCTCCTGAACTACAACGCTGATACCAAGACCATCGACTGGCGCCATTACCTGATTTCTGTTCGCCCCGTAGGCGTGTCCCGTTCGGTCCGCCGCGTGATTGAGGGAAGCACGCGCCCATCCTCTGCGTCGTCGGGCAGTGTTACGGGACATGGAAGTGAACATAAACGGCACGGTCGAGCGTTGGTCAACCTCGGTAATGCGACAGACATTGCCGAGTACGTCATTCGTGGAAGTCAGGCGGCGGGTGGCGAAGATACCGATACAAGCGAGGCAGAGTCGGAAGCCGAGGATATGGCCGATCCACAAAATGCTGTGCAACTCTCGCAGAACTATGTGGGCCGCGGCAATGCGGCTAATGCGCAACGTGCTGTCCGTCTGCGTGAAATTGGACCTCGTATGGAGCTGCGCCTCGTCAAGGTGGAGGAGGGCCTGAACGGCAGTTCGGTACTGTACCATGACTATGTGCATATGAGTGCGTCAGACGTTGCGAAGCAGACGCGCGACATCACTGCTAAACGACAGCTTGCTGCGGAGCGCCGTGCGGAGCAGGAACGCAATGTCGAGCGCAAGAAGCAGGCCAAGACGGAAAAGAGGGAGCCAAACCCCGCAGAAAATGAACCTGAAGAAGAGGAAGAAGCAGACGATCAAGATGACTTTGAGTACGAAGACGCCGCTGCTGGTGCACCAGCCAATGACACTGCTATCGCGCAGGACATTCTGGGCAGCGATGAAGAACTCTTTGATGAGGGCGACGAAGAAGAAGAGGATGCGCCCGAGTCGGACCAAGAAGATAGTGACCTCGAGCCTATTCCGCTGGGCGAGGTCGAGTACGATGCGCCTGTTCGCCGCCGCCAGGCACCGTCCAAGCGGCGTCGTTAGCATGGGTCATAGTGGGTCTTGTACAAAGCTTACCTAAGCTCGGCCGGCAGGAGGGCAGAGGCAATGACGCGTTGGATCGTCGAACGAGGCCGATCCTTTGACCGTTGGGTATGGCGCAAATCTTCCAAAAAGATCCGCGCAATGCGGGTCTTTTCATCGGCGGACAGCGCCTCTCTGGCTCCGATATTCGTGATCAAAATGTACTGGCCGTGCAGTCGATAGCCAATGTTGTCAAGTCGTCGCTGGGTCCTGTGGGCCTGGACAAAATGCTAGTTGACGATATTGGTGACGTATTGATATCGAACGACGGTGCAACTATTCTGCAGCTACTAGAAGTGGATCATCCTGCTGGTCGTATTCTTGTTGAGCTTGCGCAGCAGCAGGACAAGGAGGTGGGCGATGGCACGACGTCGGTTGTGATCCTCGCCGCTGAATTGCTTCGTCGCGCGAATGAACTCGTGAAAAACAAGATTCATCCAACGACCATTATTACAGGATACCGCCTTGCCTGTCGTGAAGCCATCAAGTACATTCAGGATGTGCTGGCTGTCAAGATTGATGCGCGCGCGCAGGAGTGCCTGATCAACGTTGCCAAAACGAGTATGGCGAGCAAGATCATTGGCGCAGATGATGACTTTTTCGCACAGATGGCGGTGGATGCCATGCTGTCAGTCAAGACGGTGAACGGTCGTGGTGAGACCAAGTACCCTGTCAAGGCCGTGAATGTGCTCAAGGCACATGGCAAGTCCGCGCGCGAGTCGATGTTTGTGAATGGCTATGCGCTCAATTGCACAGTGGCATCGCAGGCGATGAAAACACGCATCACAGGCGCTAAAATTGCATGCATTGATGTCAACCTTGTGAAGCAGCGGATGCATATGGGCGTGCACATCACCATTGATGACCCTGATCAGCTTGAAAGCATTCGGGCGCGTGAGAGCGAAATGGTGCTGGAGAGGGTGCGCAAGATTCTCGCGACGGGTGCGAATGTCATCCTGACGACCAAGGGCATCGATGATCTGTGTCTGAAAGAGTTTGTGCAGGCTGGTGCGATGGCTGTGCGTCGCTGCAAGAAGGAAGACTTGCGGCGCATCGCCAAGGCGACGGGAGGTCAGTTTGTGAGCAGTCTTGCGAACCTTGATGGCGAAGAATCCTTCGATGCAAGTGCACTTGGTCATGCCGATGAGGTGTCGCAGGAGCGCGTCGGTGACAATGAGCTCATTCTTGTGCGGGGCTCCAAGGTGCACAGTGCAAGTTCGATTGTGTTGCGTGGTGCAAACGAGTACATGCTCGACGAGATGGAACGTGCCTTGCACGACAGTTTGTCCGTCGTGAAGCGCACGCTGGAGAGTGGCTCCGTTGTGCCGGGTGGTGGCGCCGTAGAGACGGCCCTCGACATCTATCTTGAAAATTTTGCGACAACGCTCGGGTCGCGCGAACAGCTGGCCATTGCCGAGTTTGCGCAAGCACTACTTGTTATTCCCAAGACTCTCGCTGTGAATGCGGCTAAGGACAGCACGGACCTCGTTGCGACGCTGCGCGCGTACCATACGGCCGCGCAAAATGCCGGTGCAACGGACCCAAAAAAGACGCTGCGTTTCTTTGGTCTGGACCTTCTGAATGGCACGGTGCGCGACAATTTGCGTGCGGGTGTGTTTGAGCCGACAATGAGCAAGTTGCGTAGCCTCAAGAGTGCCGTCGAGGCAGCTACTAGCTTGTTGCGTATCGATGATGCCATCACCATCCCGCCTGAGCCGCCGAGAGAGGATCCTCATGATCATATGTAGACGAGCTACTCTGAATAATTATATACGGGAAGGTAGGAGCGCAGCCATTCAAGCCAGCTGCTGGACGTTGCGCGCTGAGGGGTGCCAAAGGAATGGTTGTCGTGGTCATCATCTTCATCCGAACAGAGTGGCGATGAGGGGCAAGGATTCTCGTGCAAAGGCTCGGCATGTGTGTGGCTGAGGGCTTGGATCCGCTTGGTGGCACGTACTGTTGCCATAGCGGACTTCCATTTCGAGCGGTAGTTCTCTCGTACACCTGTGCTAATGTCATTCCCATCGTCGTCACTCTCATGCGTCTCAACCGATATGAGTCGGAACCATGCATGATGCAAAGCATCTTCTGAGGTGATGCGCTGCTCGGGGTCACGGTTTAGACACTGCTGGACAAAGTCGATACCCTCGGCACTGACCGAATCCCAATACTTGCCCTCGAATGAGATGGTCGCCGACTCGACTTGCTCGAGAAACAACTTGGGATCCACCGAGGAAAAAGGGGCAAACCCACATAGCATGCAGTAAGTGACGATGCCGAGGCCCCACATGTCGACGGGCTTGCCGTAACCTTTTCGGGCCATGACTTCAGGCGCCGCATAGCCGACGCTTCCGCACATGCCATGCAGCTCTGTATCGGTGTGCTCGTACAAATGTGTCGCGATCCCAAAATCCACCAACACAATATCGGCATCTTGTGCCTCCGAGCGATACAAGATATTTTCCGGCTTAATGTCTCGATGCACAATACCATTTCGATGCATGTACACGATGGCCTCGAGTACGACGTAAATGATGCGACACGCAGCGCGCTCTGTGAATCGACCCTGCATGAGCCGATAAAAGAGTTCGCCACCATGCGCTTCCTCAAACACGAGGTAAAACTTGTCCTTGGACTCGAACCAGTCGATTAGCTTGATGATATGGGGATGATTCAGGCTGCGTACCATCTCAATTTCCTGCATAATAAGATGCTCCTGCCGTTTTAGCAGGTCCTTTTTGATGATTTTGACAGCCACAGGCTGTGTGGTGTGGTCAGGTAGCGTCCGTACAGCGGAGCGAACGACACCATACGTTCCCTTGCCTATCGTTTTTCCGAATGTGTACTGTTGCTTCTTCACATAGCTGGCCGGTTGATCATATAACGAGGCATCCGCATGGGATGCCATCACAAGGCAGGGTATATGTGCTCGACGGGAAGGAAAAGCACTTGCGTGGGGAGAGGCCCAAGTGTCCCCTCGCACAGGCCCAACCAAGCGTTCCACCTCCCCTCTTACATTGCGTCATGTCCAATCATTTCGAAGCCTATTCTGGGCCGGGTCAGAAAAAAAAATACGGCGTGAGGGACTCGAACCCCCCACTGCTGCTGTTCCCATGGAAGGCAGCCGTTATACCCCTTAACTAACGCCGTGACCGCTGCACAAGGCGACAAACTTACTCAGACGGGCGAAACCATCGTATATATACCACATGGCTTAGGCAAGAACGCCCTCGTGCCCAAAAAAAATCTTGACGTTTCTCGACCTCTTTGTTACTATGGCCAAGTCGTTACGATCGCATTCCAAGCTGGCGGCGAGAAATGCCAAGCGGTACACAGAGGGAACTGACTATGCTGTAACAGCAGCTGCACGTCTACAGCAAGTCTCAGACCGCTTGAAGCAGCGACTGCAAGCCCCTAAGCTTTCTGAGACAAACAAGGACGATGAGGAGAAGATGGATGACGCGAATGACAACGACAAGGATGCAGACATGCAAGTCGAGGCGCCGGCCAAGATCAGCACGTCACACCCGCATGACTCGAGCAAGGACCGCTGGCGCCGCAAGATGCGCAAAAAGGGAGCGCGGCACGGCAGCGGTAAGAAGCGCCGTCAGGCTGCGTGGTAATTTGTCCTACCCACATACCCCATGTTTGTGTAACGAGTCCATCATTATAGTTGCTATGTATTGAACAGAAAAAACTTATTTGGTGCACTTGATGACATGGTCTTCGAAGAAGCCGTCAATGGCGTCGGGGCATGCGATGGCTGGCGGTCCCAGGAGGCTGGGCTCGGCAAAAGTAGATGTGCTGGAGAGCATCGTAGGACGGCTCCGTGTGATGAGCACGAGGCCAGCTGCCTTGACTGCTGTGAGCAGCTCGGGCACCAATTCGAGGATCGAGGTATCGAGCATGAGGCCCAGCAGGTTGTTGCCTTTGGCGAAGCGCACAGCCTCGGCGATACTCGATTGACGTGGATCTGCGTCCTTTGGTAACGTGGGTACGGCGGCATCGCTGTGGAGCGTGGCATTGTTCATGAAAAATACGGCGTAATTGGGCTGCTTCCAGTTGAGGGCGACACATGCGCTGGGCACCGTGCTGCTGAAAAACAGGCGGCGACGATTCTTGTCGCGGTGTGCGACGTCATACACCACTTGGAGGGTAGCATCGATGCAAGCATTCAGAGGCTGAGCAGCGGCAGCGTCGAGTCGGATGTCGAGTGCCACGCCGACGTGCTGCGGTAGGGTCTTGAGAAGCGTCTCGAGGGATACGAGCGCCGTCGCGAGTCGCTGGCTCCACGCCGGCATGGCCAGGCCGGCATCGTCGCCGGACACCTGCCATGCATGGCCGGTGCGCTGGGCGATGTGGTCGAATTCTGCGGCGGTGACCTGAGCCACGGTCGGTGCCCATACATCGACGGGCAGGCGGTCGAGGGCGCACACGACGGGCACGAGGTCCTGGGTGAACTGGACCGAGACGTGGAGATAGTCGCCCGAGAGGGACGAGGCCGTGACGTACAGCGCCGTGTCCTGTCCATCGTGGGTGTTGGGATGCGGCAAGGGCGAGATGGTCAGTGGCTGGTTTTGGCTCGGGAGCGTGCTCTTCCAGTACGTCTCGACGTGCCCTCCGATCTGGAGCTGGACGCTGCCGTATGGCCGCACGCATTCAAGGACGATGTTCATGTGTCCCATGAGATTCATGTGCCAGTCAAAGAGCGGCAGTGGCATGTGGGTGCGGTTCTGCAGGCCCTGGAGCACCTGCGGCAAGAGCACGGTCTTGGCGATGCGGGCTGAGCCAAAGGTGGGGTACATCTCGCACTCGAGGTAAAAGTGTTCCATGTCGGCGACCTGGAACGACACTTCCTCGCGCTCCTCGGCGATCGGGAATATCATGGTGTGTGGGATGCCAGCCTGCTCGCCTGCACTCGTGTTGCGCGGCGTGAGCACGAGCTTGAACGACGAGGTAAGGCCGGGGAATATGTCAGGCCGGTCGCTGAGCGACTGGCGGTGCAGCTCGATCGACTGGTTCGAGAGGCTCAGGCACAGCAGCGAGCGCTTGTCGAGGTAGTTGTGCCCGTACGTGCGGAAGGGAATGATGGGCGGAGGCAGGTGCAGGGACGGAATGCCGTCGCCTTCGAGGTCCATGTCGGCCGTCTCGGCCGCCGGCGCCGGCGGCGCTGGCTGTGTCGTCTTGGGCGCCTTGGCGTGCGCCTCGAGCAGCATGCGCGTACACTCGCGCCAGCCATGCCACGCCGCATAAAACAGCGCGTGTCGGCCCTTCTCGTCGACTTGCTCGATCGAGGCGCCGGACCGCAGCAGCATCTCGACACAGGCCGCGTGCCCGAACTCGGCTGCATAGAACAGTGGCGTACATTGTGTGCCTTTCTCGACGGCGTTCACATCCACCTGCGCATCGATGAGGAGGCGCAGGCACTCGGTGTGTCCGGCGCGCGCTGCGAGTGTCTGTGGCAGGAGTCCTTCGGTGTTCGTCCCGACCTCGGCGCCATGCTCGAGCAGCAGGCGCGTAATGTCGACGAGGCCACACTGCGCGGCGATGGCCATAGGTGACAGGTCGCTGTGCTCCGACTTGGTTTGCGCCGGCGCGCCGATGGACGTGACGTGGTCGAGGAGGATCCGGACGACGCCGGTGCGTCCACGCACGATCGCGTGCACGAGGGGCGAAAAGCCATCGAGGTCGACCTGGTGCACAACGCAGTCGTCCGGTGAGCGCAGCTGCGGGAGCGACAGGAGGTACGTACACACATCCTCGAATCCGCCGATCGCAGCGTACGCGAGCGCCTCGCGGCCATATACGTCGCTGGCGCGTGGATCGACGCCGTGTTCTACGCATGCGCGGCACAGCGGCAGCTTGCCGGCATGGGCGCTGATGTGCAGGGCCGTGCGGGCGTTGATGTCGTCGACAAACGCATAGTTGGGCAGGTGGCCCTGAATCGCGGCGTCCATCGCGTCCGGCGTCGACGTGACGAGGGCACGCCAAACCTGGTGCGCCATGCCCGCATGGATGGGCGGGTCGAGGTCGCCGCCGCCGCTCGTCTGCTGCTGAATCTGTTCGATCAGCTGCTTCGCATCGTCGACGCGCGACTCGTGCACGGCCTGCGTGAGCTGTCCTTCCAGCTCGACGATCGCGTTGTTGTGCTTGTCGGCTGAGTCGAAATCCAGCGGGCGCTCCGACGCAAACTCGAGGTCGTCGACGGGGTCGTCGTCGGACACGAGCACGGGGCCTGTGAGAGGCGCCGCGCCACGAAGCAGGGCCAGCTCGTTCTTGAACTGGGTGCTCGGAAGCTCGTGGCCATCAGCGAGGCTCTCGAGCTGGAGGATGCTCGCCGATGCGATATCGCTCATCTCGGTCATGAATTCGCGGTTGAAGCAGGGCTGCACCTCGACCTGGCGGGCCAGATAGAGCTCCTTCGTCTGCGACTTGAACCGCTTGTCCCACTTTTTGAGGATCTTGCGGAAGCCTGTCGCGTTGATCTCGATAAACTGCTGCAGCTTGGACAGATCCTTTTCAAAGTAGCGGAAGCCCTCGAGCAGCGTGACGAGCGACGGCGTGTCGCGCGTGATCACATTGTGGCCGACGGGGCGTTTCGCCAGCGCGATGAGGTGCCGCTTCTTGGTGATCAGGGTCGTGAGACGCGTGCGCAGCTCCGACTCTTTCTGCAGATAAAACGCATTGATCTTCTCGAGCTCGCGCTCTAGGCGGAAGAAGAACGCGGCCTTGTGCACCTGCAGCTCAGAGCCAGGTGAGTCGATCGGGAGCAGCGGCTGTGGCCCGTCGGACGTCTCCTCGGGACGCACACTCGTCGCGAAGAGGGCGGCATCCGCGATCCGGCCCTTTTCCAGCGAGTTGATGATCTTCTTCAGGAACTTGTAGTCCAGATAGTACGAGCCCCATCCAGAGATTTGCTGGCTCAAAATCTGCTTGCCAAACTAGCTCGGTTAGTGCCGTGCACGCACCTTCATATCCAGACAGAGCGCAGCGCAGGTCGGTGTGTTTCGTGCCTACGACGCGGTGTCGTTCGCGTCGCGTCGCTCTCAGCCAGCGCAGACCGCAGCGGTGCGGAAGAGGCCTCCGCCGCGCCCGCCGCTCGCTCGTGCCCAGGACCGCCCCCACCCACGCCGGCTGTGCGCACGTGCGGGCGATGAGGATACACACCTTCTTCGACACGTGACGGCCCACGCGCCGGCGGCGTGGCCCTCTAGCCCAGCGGCCAGCGCGACGTGTCCGAGTGTGTCAGCGACGCAAACGTTGCTCTGTACCTTTTCGCCGAACCGAGGCCCTTTCTGTCGCAGCGAGTCGGTTCGAGCCATGGCGTCGATGGAGGTACGTACACACACACACGGCTCACACGCCAGTCCATTCTGGACTTTAGCCAGGATTTAGATCTTGTCCTGCTGGACAACATCGTGGCGGCCATGTATACGGGTGCGGGTGCCGATCAGCGCATGGCGCAGCAAGTGCTGGCGCAGTTCCAGGAGCATCCCGATGCATGGCAGCGCGTGCCTGTGATTATGCAGCAGAGCACGAACTCACAAACCAAGTATATCGCTCTCCAGATCCTCGACAAGCTCATCGCGACGCGCTGGAAGGTGCTGCCCGTCGACCAGCAGCAGGGCATCCGCAACTTTATCGTCGAGCTGATCGTGGTCATGTCCTCGGAAGAGACCAACCTGCGCAGCGAGCGCACCCTGCTTGGCAAGCTCGACACGACGCTCATCCAGATCCTCAAGCAGGAGTGGCCCCACAACTGGCCCAACTTTATCCCCGAGATCGTGTCGTCGTCGCGCGGCTCCCTCGCGATCTGCGAAAACAACATGGCCATCTTGCGCCTCCTGTCCGAAGAAGTGTTCGACTTCTCCGCCGAACAAATGACCCAGGCCAAGGCGCGCAACCTCAAGAACCAGTTCTGTGGCGAATTCGGCGAGGTGTTCCAGCTGTGCACCGAAGTGCTCGAAAAGGCCAACAAGCCATCGCTGATCAAGGCGACCCTCGAGACCATGCTCCGCTTCCTCAACTGGATCCCTCTGGGCTTTATTTTTGAAACGAACGTCGTCGACAGCCTCATTACGCGGTTCCTCGAGGTGCCCGATTTCCGTAACGTCACACTCAAGTGCCTCTCGGAGATCGTCAACCTGAATGTCGGTGCCGAGTACGACGCCAAGTTTGTCATTCTCTTCAACATGGTCATGACATCCATCAACCGCATGATCCCGCCGTCGACGGACATTGCTGGCGTGTACGAGACGTCGACGGACGAAGACCAGGAGCTGGTGCTCAACCTCGCCCTGTTCCTCAGCAACTTTTTGATCTCGCACGTGCGCCTGCTCGAGAACGCCGAAAACCAGGAAGTGCTGCTCAATGCACACTTGTACCTCATCAAGGTGTCGCAAGTCCCCGAGCGTGAAGTGTTCAAGATCTGCCTCGAATACTGGTCCAAGCTCGTGAGCGAGCTGTACGAAGAGTACCAGCAGTTCCCCATGGGCGATGCGGGCTCGGTATGGGGCCTGAACCTCGGTGGCGCTCAGGCCATGCAGCGCTCGGCCATGGGCCGCAAGGCCTTCTACGTCAAGATCCTCTCCAATCTGCGTCTGGTCATGATCGAGCGCATGGTCAAGCCAGAAGAAGTGCTGGTCGTCGAGAACGACGAAGGCGAGATTGTACGCGAGTTTCTCAAAGAGTCTGACACAATTGTGCTCTACAAGGCCATGCGCGAGGTGCTCGTGTACCTGACGCATCTGGACGTGCTGGACACGGAAAATATCATGACAGAGAAGCTCGCCAGGCAGGTCGACGGCACCGAGTGGTCGTGGGCGAATCTCAACACACTGTGCTGGGCCATTGGTTCGATCTCAGGAGCGATGAACGAGGAGACTGAGAAGCGATTCCTCGTGACCGTCATCAAGGACCTGCTCGGCCTGTGTGAAATGAAGCGGGGCAAGGACAACAAGGCGGTCGTGGCATCGAACATCATGTACATCGTCGGTCAGTACCCCCGCTTCCTCAAGGCGCACTGGAAGTTCCTCAAGACTGTCGTCAACAAGAACTTTGAATTTATGCACGAGACGCACGAGGGTGTGCAGGACATGGCGTGTGACACATTCTCCAAGATCGCCCAAAAGTGTCGCCGGCACTTTGTGATGCAGCAGGCGGGTGAGCAGGAGCCGTTTATCGATGAGATCCTGCGCAACCTCCTCCAGATCACGGTCGACCTGTCGCCTCAGCAGGTGCACACGTTCTACGAGGCCGTCGGCTACATGATTGCCGCGCAGCCGCACCGTGCGACGCAGGAGAGGCTTGTGGCGAAGCTCATGGAGCTGCCGAGCAACGCCTGGGACAATCTCATGAAGCAGGCGCACAGCAATGTGGATGTGCTGAGTAACCCGGACAACATCAAGGTTCTGTCCAACGTGCTCAAGACAAACGTGTCGGCGTGCTCCTCCATTGGCCCATTCTTCCTGCCGCAGATCGCACGTATATACCTCGATATGCTGGCGCTGTACCGCAGTGTGAGCGGCATTATCAGTGCCAAGGTGGAAGCCGAGGGCCTGATTGCCACCAAGACGCCCATGGTGCGTGGTCTTCGCGCCATCAAGAAGGATATCCTGCGTCTCGTCGATACGTACATCCGGCGTGCGGACGACCTCGAGGGCGTCAACGCCAACCTGATCCCGTCGCTGCTCGATGCCATCTTGGGCGACTACCACAACAATATCCCAGCGGCACGCGATGCTGAAGTGCTCAATGTGATGGCGACGATCACGACGCGACTGGGAGCGCTGCTGACGGACAAGATTGCGCCGATCCTCGATGCCGTGTTTGAGCCGACGCTCAACATGATCAACCAGGACTTTGCCGAGTACCCCGAGCACCGTGTCGGCTTCTTCAAGCTGCTGCGTGCCATCAACCTGCATTGCTTCTCGGCGCTGCTCGAGCTGCCGCCAGCCAAGTTCAAGCTCACCGTCGACTCGATTATCTGGGCCATCAAGCACACGATGCGCGACATTGCCGACACAGGTCTGCACATCTGCCTCGAGCTGCTCAACAACATTGCGAACACGGACCCCATGATCGCCGGCGCCTTTTTCCAGCAGTACCTGCTCAACATTTTGCAAGATATCTTCTACGTATTGACCGATACGGACCACAAGAGCGGGTTCAAGACGCAGTGCCTGCTGCTTGCGCGCATTTTTGAGCTGATCGAGACAGACAAGGTCGTCGTGCCGCTGTGGGACCCCGCACAGGTGCCTGACCCTGCCATGAACAACCGCTTGTTTATCCGCCAGTACACGGCCAACCTGCTGCGCGTCGCCTTCCCGCACGTTCAGCCGCAATACATTGACCAATTCGTGAGTGGCCTGTGCGCTCTGTCGTCCGACCTCGTGCAGTACAAGGTGCACCTGCGCGACTTTTTGATCACGTCGCGCGAAGTCGCAGGCGGCTCAGACAACTCGGATCTGTTCCTCGAGGACAAGGAGGCCGAGGCTCGAAACCGCTTGGCGCTCGAGCGCGAGAACGCTGCCAAGATTCCTGGTATGCTCAAACCCTCGCAGATTGTGGAGGAGGACGAGGAGCTCTGACTGTGGCAAGAACTATGCTATGGATAGAAATACACTAGCGTCGTACACCCACGAGGAGCAGAATCACGAGGCAGACGCCGATCACGACCGCGAGCACGATCGTGTCGCGTCGCCGCCGTCGCGAGATGAGGGATATGATGCTCTGAATGCCTGGCATCTGCGCCGCAATGCGCGTCAGCCGCGTCAGGGTATGGCCGAGCTGCTCGCGCTGCCCGCGGAATTCTTGCTGCGTCGCATAGGCCTGGTCTAACGTCTCGTCCATCATGAGATGTGAGCGCTCCAGGTGCGAGCGCTCATCGAGGTAGGATTGCACTTCGGAAGCGTGCTGCGTACGGTAGTCATGAATGTCTTGCTTCACGTGGCCCAACAGTTGATGCCGGTCGAGCACCTGACGCACTTGCGTCTTGGAGCGAAAGAATTCGCGCTCAAAGTCAAGAAGCAGCTCACGGTGCCGCTGAATCGCATGCTTTTGCGTGCCGTTCGGCGGAAGCAACGGATCGTTGAGAGTGGTAGCCAGTTCATCCAGCTCATCCGAATACTGTACAAGCAGCGCTTGGATCTCCGCCTCCATCGCCGCCCGGTCCTGGGCAGAGGGCGCCGTGCCGCTCATGTCCACAGAGACAGCATCACTGGGCGCCGCATTCTTCCGCGCAAGATCCGAAACGTACTGTGCATAGGCCGTCAGCTTCGCATCCAGCCGCGACTGGGTCAGCCGCACGCGCCGTGACTGCACCTCCCATGTCATGGGCGCCACACGATAAGCCGCGGGGCTGAATGTGGAGGTCCTCCACGTGTCGGAGACTATACTGTCACGTGCCTGTTACGGCCGACGTGGCTGGCAGCGTTGTTTTTCAGCTCGCTGCCGTCGGGAAAAGGGGGCGACGTAGACCGACCGACCCCCATCTGCTTTTTACCTCCACGCAGTAGGATCCGGCGCGAGTGTTTCCTTCGTGGCCTTCGCGTTCCTTGCCTAGACGATCCTTTTCCGTGGTAGCACATTCAACGGCGCTGGTCATCAAATCTCGTCAGTGCTTTTCTCACACCCGCCAACACACCGAGCTGGACGCGACGTGTGTCATCTGTCCCGGTTGTAGTCGTACTACCATCACCAGGACCATCACTACCCTCCCCACGAGTGGATCCTCCACCTCCACTGATACCACCGCGCTGCGTACGATTCTGCCCTCAGCGTCTGCACGGTTCGCTCCTCTGATTCTTCATCATGGACGCTAGTGGACCGCCACCGCCTCCCAGCTTTCAAGAGTCGCGCGCCAAGGCCGAGGACCGCCGGCCTTCGCCCACGCAGGACCAGGCTGCTCAGCCACCCGCCAAAGCTCCCAAGCACGATGCCTCGTCGTACCCAGGCAAGTCCGAGCCCTCGTCATCGTCGATGGGCCAATATAATACGATCGACTTTCTCGGGAACGTATCGGGCGGACCGCACGCCGCAGCTGCCGAGGCGCTCGCGACATTCTCGTCCTCGGTCGGCAGTGATGCCGCCAACAACAACTCGCTCTTTATGCAGGTGCCATCAGGCCCACCGCCTGCCTCGGCCGCACCGCTGCACAGCACTTCCAGCTCGTCACTTCCGCCACCCACCACCTCGACACTACCATCGTCGGGCACGCAACACGGCCCACCATTCCTGTGTCCCACATGCAACACATCGTACTCGCGTCTTGAATATCTTCGCCGCCACGAGCGCCGCCACGCGGATATCCGGCCGTTTGCGTGTCCGTGCGGCAAATCGTTCTCACGAAGTGACGTGCTCGCTCGCCACAAGACCAAGTGCCGCGTCGTGCTGAGCGACGAAAGCGGTGTGGCAGCGAATAGCTCTGACGGACGCAAGTCGGATCGGCTGCAGCGCGTGTCATCCTCGATGCGCTCCACGCGCGGCCGCCCTGCCGGTGCGACGCGGGCTGGACGTCCTCAGGATCGCGAAACAAGCGCTCACGACCCGTCGGTGGATCCCGCCTTGGCCGGCTCAGCTGCGGTCGATCCATCGATGCAACCACCCCCGCCTCTTGAAGGTGCGTCGGACTCGCCGTACGCTTCATACACAAATGCTCCACCGCCTACGTACGCGCCGCATGGACACCCCGAGAGCAGTGACTATGCGCATGACAAGACGCCCTATGCACACCCTGCACCGCCTGGAGGCGGCGCGCCACCTGGCGCGGCCGTCGCCGGTGCCTATAGTGGCATGCGCATGGGCGTACCCCACGATCCCAAGATGTATGCGCACGGCAATGTGCCACGGCCTGGCAATGCACCTGCGCCGTACTTGAGTGGCGCCCCAGCGATTCATCCCGAGCTGTCGTCACGTGGCGCGCCAGGCATGTACAGCGGAGCGCCTGCCACGAGTACCACCAGCAGCCCTGGCACGGCGTCAGCCGCCCCAGGCACGATGTACTACTCGCCATCTCAGCACAGTGAGCATGCTGGCAGTTATGCGACGCAGCCAGCCACTGTGACACACTATGATGGCAGCGCAGCGGCCGCAGCGGCCGCGGCCGCGGCTGCTGCTGCTGTGGCGACCCCGAATGGCACACAGCCGGGCGGCTCGGGCATGTACGCACCCAACAAAGAGCTGGCGCGGTTCTCGGTGCCGTCATCCGGACCGCTTTCACCATTTTCGAACACGGCCCTCAATTCCAACATATCGCCGTATCTTTCAGCATTTTCATGTGCTCGTGATATGCCGCCGCGCGGTGGATCGAGTCCACGGATGAGCAACAGCACGGCCAGTGGTACAGCGCCGACTCAGCCTCCGGCGCCGCCTTCGACAGACGAGGCACCTCCGCCATCCGACTCGTAGGAGCATGGTAGACCGACGACGTGTGATAGAGTGTGTGTCGTGTGCGAATGTCCATCATGTAAATATGGAGACTGAGCGCCGCAGCATGACAATGTCAGGCGATGGCACGCGCGATGTCCTTCCTCGGTTGTCTGCTGAGCTACGTGTGGATTTCGAGCCGCTCGATGTACGGCAACTGAGCATCGCGATGCGATCCCTACATGATTATATCACGCTTCCGTGCCCCTCATCTAGATGACAGCAGCAGCGATTACATCTCTTTTGGCAGCTGATTCTGACGCAACGTGGGCCTATCTTGACAGTGTCTTACCACAGCTGGCGTGGCAGGAAGACTTAGAGGCACGGAGTTCTTGGTAATCTCTGGGCTTCGACGTCATCTCCCGAGCTCGCCCACAAATGGAAGCCCGTTGGCTCATTATATGTGCTATGTCACTGCCCATCCGCGCTTGTGTACAGGTCGATTGGATGTCTACGTTTCCGACTTGGACGAACCAGTGTGCAAACGAGCGACAGTCTTGTCCGTGGCCATTCACGCGCTGCCAAGATGCCCATTCAGGGGTACTTGATCCATGATGCCAACGAGTCGCGAGAAGTCGTTAAACATGGAAACGACGTTGCCTGATTCGTTTCGGAACAGCACGCCGTCACCGACCGTTGGGCTGCACCGAACGACCCAGTGCTACCATGAATGAGATATAAAGTTGTAAATAGTCACACGATGATTCGCCACATATAAGTGACTCGAGCTGCAACTAAATCGATGGAGTCATACATGCACTATCTGAAGCAAATCACATGGCTCTATTCTGACGTGCTTTTTTAAGACTCCACCTCAATTGCGAATCAAGTCTCGGCAGCGGTTGTCGTGGGAAGGAAAGGGGTTCTTTCGCACAGGTTTGCAAATCAATAAAGCCAGGGTGTAAATCCCATGAGTTCCTCCCTCTCCGACCTCGACACAGGAAGATATCGTACATTATGTTCTAAAATAATATATTGATTCTCTTGTGTTGTATAAAGCGCTTGCTTTGAAATTATCTCTCTTGTTTCTCGCGCTACTGGTCGTATCGAAACTGTCAGCATGCCATCGCAGCTGTCTTGCTATATGTTCTACCATGATGATGTTGCCTAGAACTTGTTTATTCGCTTCGGAGCTGTTCTCTGAAGCATTCTATGAATCACTGCATTAACACTACCTCACGATTTACCACATTCCCCATTGTTCTCAACATGACAAGGGAGTGTATGAACCCAGCCAACGACATCTCTCGTGGCGCCGCCGCCGAGGATCCGTCCGCGACGTATTTGGGTACGTTGTCGCCTTTGCTCCCGCTTTTTCCTCTTAGTGGTCCTGAGCATCCCGGATCCATACAGTCAGAGTGGAGCGAGAGTACTTCGCCTAGCCTCGCGGACTCGTTGCTCTCGCTCGATTTTGATTCTGCAGACACGATGGGTACAACGCTCTACAACAGCGACTTGCTCTCGGACTCATCTGTATCCCCAGTTACGACACCAAAGGAAGCCACAGCGTCGCGTCTTTTTGCGCCTGTGGATGCCGTCATGTTTCCCGGCCAGGACACGGAGCAGGATGCCCCGTCGCCGAAGCGCATGCGTATGGATGCTGAGATGCCAGCGCCCGGTATGTCTCAGTCGCTGCTGTCTGTCCTGCGCCACGACTTTACGCTCTTTCCTGGGGATGACGAAGTGCAAGTCCCGAGCAAGCATGACCTTTACATGACGAATTCTAAGGCCGATAAGGTGATGAGCTTGTTGGACACGCTCAACGGGTCACCGATGCAGCTTCGATCAGGATCGTTAGACTCGGCTCTGTCAGAGCCCAAGACGGCGCCTCCTACATTGATGGAGAAGATGCCAACGTCCGTGCCAGCATCGGCACTTCCCTCGCCACCGATAACGGGCCCGGCAGTGACGCCAGCCTCGATTACTGCGCCTGCGTCCTCATCAACATCGATGGGCGGCACCAAGTCGTTCCGTGGGACGCGCAGACGTCGTCGTGACGTGGACGAGCTGCTTCCGCTGGATGCACCGATTCAACCGCGGATGTATCATACCGAGTCGGCTACCTCGCGGCGAGACTCGAAGGATCACAGTAGTAGTGGTGAGGCTTCGCCCAATAATGGCAACCCACTCGCTACGCCCACCTTGCCGTCGGCGGAGAACCAAGGCGTGGATGCACGCGCTCTCAAGCGGCTTAGCAATACGATTGCTGCGCGTCGTAGCCGCCATCGCAAGGCTGAGGAGCTCAAGCGTCTTTATGACATGATTGAGCAACTTGAGAAGGAGGTCGGGGTGTGGAAGGGGCGATGCGAGGCGGCTGAGCAGGAGCGTGATCGTCTCAAGACGAACTCGGTTGCCTTGCGTATGTAAACGTGGTAGGAGTAGCAAACCTATGAAATCATTTACTGCTGATTCTCTGTGGCTTCGAGAATGAGGCCAGCGTCGCGAAGCATGGTCTCTAGTTCGCCAGTCTGGTGCAGGTTCAGCAAAATGTCGCAGCCGCCGACGAATTCGCCATTGATGTACACTTGGGGAATAGTGGGCCAGTCGCTGAATTCCTTGATGCCATCGCGAAGTTCCTGGTCTTCGAGGCAGTTGTATGTAGCGACCTTGTCGGTATTCACGCCCTGCACCTGAAGGATCTGAAGCACGGCACGGCTGAAACCGCATTGTGGCATGCTTGGCGAGCCTTTCATGAATACCACGAGTGGGTCCTCCTTCACAGCATTTTGGATCTTGACACGTGTATCGTTGGAGAGCCAGCGCATCATCGAGGGCGAAGCATTCATGCGCATAGCCTGCGAAACGCGCAGCGAAGGACGCTTATCTGCTCGTATCAAGCTGATGAGTGCATTTACGTACCAGAAGAGATGCGGCTTGCTTAACAAATATACCAGCCATGATCGATGTTGGAGGAGCAGTAGGGTGTCGGTGTGCCCTTGCCACCAGCTGACAAAAGGTCCAGATGGCCCAAGTCATAATTCCTCAATTTGTAAAAAAGCCAGTCCTTCGGAAAAAAGAAATATGTCAACGCGACCACGACCCAGGTAGGTACTGTGCCCAAGAGCGTGTGTGCTTGTCGAAGATGAAGACATATTAGATGACGAGTATGAGAACGTGGATGCAAGTACGAATGTATGACGTATCTGCGGATCAATGCTTCGAACTCTGGCTACCAAACCTGAGACAAGCCATGTCGCACGCGACCACGAAGCAGGACATGCTGACGTGCCACAGTACATGCCACCATACGACGATGACGACTCAGACTTTGAAGAAGATATATACTCCAATGTACAGTTAGGTTTAGCGGATGGGCCGCTGGAAGAAGACGATGAGTCGAATCCCCTTGTATCGAGGATCGGTGGACGCCCTGCATGGCTTCCGCTGCAGCCATCCAAGCTTCCTCCAGCGTCAGAGGTGCAGTGCGCCTACTGCAAGGAACCCATGCAGCTTCTTATTCAGATCTTTGCACCGCTCGAGGACTCGGCTTATGATCGAAATCTCTTTGTTTGGGGCTGTGCGCGGCCTCAGTGCCAAAGAAAAGGAAACGGATGGTATGTATAGACTCGTGGCGCTTAAAGATGAGGATGTAATTTCTTCATTTGATGGTTTTCTATGAAAACAACGCAACTTTGACTTTTTTACATCTGAAAGCGCCTTGTATCTGTGAACATGCTAACATGCAGCATCAAAGCAGTGCGGATGCTGAAGCATAATGCGCGGTGGGCAGCGAAGCTTGCTAAGCGTGAGGCACACAAGCGGGCTCGTGAAGAGCGCGTCAGGGCAGAAAAAGAGGCGGAGGAGGAGCGCTTACGAAAGGAGCGCGAGACGAATCCGTTCTCGATGAAGAACTCGGGCGGCTCGAACCTCTTTGGCGCATCGCTCTTCGATGAGCCGGCTGAGCCGGAGAAGCAAGAGACAAATGCTGTGCTGGATGAAGACGCTGATGATGATGACGACGACGATTACAATGAAGAGGAACGACTCGCAGAGGAAATGACGATCAAGGCATCGCTGGACGAGCAACACAAGCAGCTCCAAGACCACTGGGCTCACTCGGCGTCGCATTACACGGCACCTCTCTACCTTAATACCATTCCTGAGCCGGAGCCGGAACCCAAAGCTGTGCCTGCTGCGCCACAAAAGTTGCCGTCCCATGTGACGTCGTTGGGATCGGGCGAGACCGAAGAGTACGAAAAGATGGTTGTCGAGGGGATGGACCATGTGTTTGAGCGCTTCACTCGTCGTTTGGGCTCGGAGGCCCGGCAAGTTGTTCGATACGAATATGGAGGTGCGCCGCTGGCTTTCACAGGCGCCGGTGCGCTGTTCCAGCAGTTATGGCCCAATGGTGTGCATGGTGACTATGACGCATCGGCTGTGCCTCCATGTCCCCAATGTGGTGCACCGCGCGTCTTTGAGCTGCAGCTCATGCCGAACTTGGCCAATTTGCTCCGTGTGGAGCATTTGAGCGATCTGACGCAGGATGATGGCCGCCAGGACGCTGAGGCGCGGCGTCAAGCGGAAGTCGCGTCGGTGTTAGGACTGAAAAACAACGCCAGCTTATCTGATATGCGCACTGGCATTGCCTGGAGTACGGCCATGATTTTCGTGTGCAGCCGTGACTGCTGCCTGGACGCCACCGAGGGGTATGCCGTAGAATGGGTCGGCCTGCAGCATGAGTCGACCGACTTGTAGTAGTATTAGTCAGCCATGGGCCCTGTTTCACAGCGGCGGTTCGGTGCCGGCGGTGCCACTTGACTGTCATGTGCGAGCAAGGCCAGCGGCGGGTGGCGGCGCGTGTGGACGAGAAGCTGGCAGGTAACGATGCATACTTGTGGTCGCTCGAGTTTTTCCCGCCACGCACAGCGCTCGGTCTTGCCAATCTACTAGCGCGTATCTGGCGCATGTCCACGTCGCTGCAGCCTGGTTGGGTGCATGTGACGTGGGGCACGGGCGGATCGACGTGCCATGCGTCGCTGGAGCTGGCGGCGCGTGTACAGAATGGTGTGTATGATCCCGCAGAAGACTATACAAAAGTGACTGAGCCGCGTAGTGGTGCGTGCGATGTATGCCTGCACCTCACATGCACCAACGTCGAGCGTTCGTGTCTCGATGCTACACTCGATGAAGCGAAGCGTTTCGGGATCCGCAACATTCTCGCGCTGCGTGGCGATCCGCCGCGGAACGAAGAGTACTGGGTTGCCACCGACCAGCGCCTCCAAAACGCCACAGATCTCGTCAAGTATATTCGTGAGCGCCACGGCGATTACTTCTGCATTGGTGTGGCTGGTCACCCAGAAGGCCTAAGGCAGGGCATTGAGTGTGATATCCCGCACGATCTGCGTGTACTGAAGGCCAAACAGGATGCAGGTGCACGCTTTATCTTAACGCAGTTCTTTTACGATGTCGACAAGTTTGTGCAGTGGGTGCAGGCCTGTCGAGATGCGGGGATTTCGATTCCTATCATCCCTGGCGTAATGCCGATTCAAAACTATACCATATTCCGCCGCATGTCGAACCTGTGCGGTGTACATGCGCCTGAACATGTGCTCGCTCAACTTGAGTCCATTAAGCTGGACGATGCCAAGGTGAAAGACGAGGGTATCCAACTCAGCATCGACATGATTCGTGCCGTGCGCAAGCAAACAGGATTGAAGACGTTTCATATCTACACGCTGAACTTGGAAAAGAGCGCGACGTGCGTGATCAAAGAGCTCGCAGAGGTCGGTCAGGTTGGACAAGCTGCGCAGTCGCTGTCCAATTCCATGACATGGGACGAATTTCCAAACGGTCGTTATACTGACACACGCAGTCCTGCTTATGGTGAGATCGACGGCTACGGCGCCAGTCTCAAGGTGCCGCCCGAGGAGGCCGTGCGGCTGTGGGGCGTGCCTGTGGACGAAGACGACATTGCCAGTATATTCACGCGCTTCATTGAGGGTCAGTTGCCGTGCATGCCATGGTGCGACATCCCCGTGTGGAGCGAGACGATGGAAGTGCTGCCTTCTCTTGTGCGGCTGAATGCGCCACGATCGAAAGGCGGCAAGAACTGGTGGACGGTGGGCTCGCAGCCGGCGGTCGATGGGTGTGACAGCACGGACCCCACGTACGGCTTCGGTCCACAAGGGGGCTACATTTTCCAAAAGGCCTTTGTGGAACTGTTTCTGACGCCCGAGGACAAGGATGCATTGGTCAGGCATATTGAAGCGAGCCCGTCGCCCGTCACATACTTTGCTGGTAAATGGGATCCAGACTCGTTCCAGACGAACCTGGAGAGCGATGGCCTGAACACGGTCACCTGGGGTGTCTTCCCGGGCAAGGAGGTGGCGCAGTCAACGATCATTGAAGAGGCGTCCTTCCGCGCATGGCGTGACGAGGCTTTTGCTATATGGCGCGAATGGGAATTGCTATTCCCACCCAAATCAGCCACGCGCTCCTTATTGCGAAGGATTCATGACGAGCGTTGGCTCGTTACGGTCGTTCATCACGACTACAAAAATCCCGATGCCCTGTGGAAGCTGCTGGACCAAGTGTAGACAGCCTTGCCCCCCCCCCCCACAACGGATCCAACTCCGTGGTAGATAGTGGAGATATCCTTGTCCATGCACCAAGCCGTGTCGCGAGCTTTGGCGCATGTAAAGGCGGCCCAAACGGCGCTGGAAGAGGCCGTGCCGAACGAAGAACCAGAGTCACTTCAACATGACGAGCTTGTGTCGGCCTATCGTGCGCTCCAGCGTGAGCACGACGAGCTGCGAGCGCAGTACGAGGCAGACAAGCAGACATGGCGCGAATTCAAGCGTTGGTGGAAGCATAAACTCCAAACGAAGCGCGAAGCACGTCGGATGCCGTGGAGTCCGCGCAAGGCGCGTGAGCAAATCCAGGCGCATCGGCGCCAAGTGCGGTCCCTAATGAACGAGCAGCCAGGCCTGTTCAAGGGCACAGGGCGGTATGCTCCAAAGCCAACGGCAAAAGAAGAAGCTCAGCCAGAGACCGCGCCTGAACCTACGCCGCCCGACTACTGGTACGTAAAGCTGTCTCACCGCCACAGGCAGTTAGGCTTCCCCAGCAGTTCCCAGGACGAGCCCCTTTTGTAATGTAGGTGTGTACATATCTCTCCTTTCTCCTGTGCTATGGCGACGCGTAAGCGAAAGAGCACGCAGGACGTGCCGGATGGCAAGCGCCACCACGCGTCGACGTCGCTGCCAGACTGGCCGCATTCGCTGCATGCGATGCCGGCAGCTGTGCTTGCGCGCATGACGCCTCACGGGCGTGCACGGCGTCTGCTGCATGTGGGCGCGACGCCCGAGTCGCTGCCATGCCGTCACGAGCAGTTCCAGGCGGTGTTAGACTGTACTTGCGATGCACTGCGGGCGGGTGTAGGTGCTTGTGCGTATATATGCGGTGTGCCAGGCACCGGCAAGACGGCAACGGTCCGCGAAGCGGTACGTACGCTGCAGCGCATGCAGGTCCGGAACGAGGTGCCGGCGTTTACGTTTGTTGAGATCAACGGAATGAAGCTCGCGACGCCCATGCAAGCGTACACGGAGCTTTGGTGCGGTATGTCTGATGGGAAGAGCCGGCTGCAGCCGCGAGCGGCCCTGACCAAGCTCTCTGCGCACTTTGAGGGACGCCAGCGCTCGAGACCCACTGTCGTGCTGATGGACGAGCTCGACATGTTTGTCACGTCGCGGCAGGACGTCATCTACAACATGTTCCACTGGCCCGACATGCCACACAGCCGCTTGATCGTGCTGGCCGTCGCCAACACGATGGACCTGCCGGAGCGTACACTGCAGCCCAAAGTGGCGAGTCGACTCGGCATGACACGCATCCCCTTTATGCCGTACACCAACAAGCAGCTCTTTGACATTGTGCGCGCGCGACTCGATGTGAACGAGGATGGCACGCCTGCGGCCACGTCGCCCGCCACGCAGGGTTGCGAGACAGTTTTTCGGATGGACGCCCTGATCTTTGCATCCAAGCGCGTCGCCAATGTGTCGGGCGATGCACGGCGCATGCTCGACGTGTGCCGCCGCGCAGTCGAAGCGGCCGATGAACATGCATCGGCACGGCATCAGGACCCGGTGCCTATCACGATTCATGATATCCGCGACGTGATGGATCGGATGGCCCGCTCGGGGCGCGCCGCTCACATGGCCGGCCTGTCTCTGCACGCCAAGCTTCTGTTGGCGAGTATGTATGCGTGCATGCGCCGCACAGGCATCACGGAGGTTGTGTGGTCTGACGTGGTCGTGCACCACCAGGCGCTGTGTGCGGCCCAGACACACGACGCATGCCATGAGCACGAATTATTGCGGCCCCTCGCGACGCTGTGCCAATTGGGCCTGGTGATTGCTGTGGGAAGCGGCGCTGGCCATGCGCGTGGTGGGGCCTTCGCGCGGTTCCTGCTAGCTGTGCAGGAGGACGAAGTGTATGCTGCACTGGCTGACGACCCCGTATGTCAGCCCTTGTTTGCGCTACGTGCGTCTACGTAAGAGGCAGTAGGAGCTCCAGACAAGCGAGGTGTCCCAGCCGGGCACGTACAGAGCGCGTGCGACGGTGGCGCGGATTCGGGCTGGTACAGGCCATGTCTGGGCAGCCAGCCGACTCGCTTCGTTGTCCACGAACGGACGGCACATGAGCGGCTCCCACATATCATCGGCATGTGTGTCCACGAGCCACGAGCACTGTGACAGCGCCACGTACCGGTCAGGTTCGTGCGCGTTGCGGTCATTCACATGCATGGGCGGCGTGCGCGTATAGGCGGCCCAGGGCCACAGTGGGTCGCTGGCGTTGCCGCGACTAAAGTGGTGCGGCAAAATGCCTCGGAACGCACTCTCGACAAACTCGACACGCACCTGAGGCGGCACGAAAAAGTGGGATGGGAACCTGTGCCATTCGCCAGCATAGCACAGTGTGCCGGCCTCGTTGGGCAGGGCGTGCATGATGTCGATTGGTGCATGGTAGTACAGAACCAGGGCAGATGTGCGCAAGACGCCCAAAACGGCAGCGGCGAGGAGGGGCACAAGTGTCACAGCCGAAAAGAGCATGGTGCGTGACGCACGATACGGTGAGCGCGTGAAGCGCAGGTACGCCGACTCCAGGAACGCACGCACAAGGTACAGCGTGACAGCGGCCGCGAAGCAGACAAGCGGGTAGGCCGCGTACAGGAATCGCTCTTCCTTGTGTGGCTGCACGAACAGCACCGCGAGCCACAAGTACAGCGGCGCGAGGCGTAAGCCCAGCTGCACAGCCGAGCCTGCGAAGCGCGAGGGCAAGTACCGTGCAGCGAGCACGAGCATAGGCAGTGATACGAGCGCCATGGGCGCCGCGACGGAAAAGGCCAGAGCCAGGGCCACAAAATAGTACGAAGTGGGCTCGACGCCGTAGAGTTCCGGGCCAATCCCACGAGCGCGGCTGGCCACATTGTACAGGACTGTCTGTAGCGCCACGAGGGTCGGTCGGCCGTAGGCGAGAGTGTCAATGAACACCGTCGGAACGCCCACACAGAGGGCCGAGAGAAGTGCCGCGCTCAATCCCCGAGCGAGGCGCCGCCCCAGGGGAGCGCCGCCCAGCTCTTCCAGCACGAATGGCACCGCAAGTACGAGTGCATAAGGCCATCCGCTGCACAAGGCGCCGAATGCAAATGCTGCCGTGGCTCGGTACGTGCGCCGTGACGCGGCCATAGAGGCCGGCTGCATGGCATACGCCATGCCGACGCTGGTGGTATACATGACCATACTCGATGGCAAGAGAGCCACAGACGCGCTGTGCATGCCTGCACACACGACAAGAAATACGAGCATGTATCGCGCGATACGCACATGCACATACTGTGCGACGCGCTCGTACAGAAAGGCATCGGCGAAGGATGACGCTATTGCAAGCACGATGCGCAGGGCATAGAAGGATACGTACGATGGCAGATGCGCGAGAGATCCGGGCACGATAGCATGCAAAGCAATGTAAGCCCAGGAGCGTATCGCATACTGTGGCGCATACTCCCACGTCTCAAAGGCCTTGGGCGTCGTCGAGGCAGAGAGCAGATGCACCGGCTCCCAATAGTTGTACACCTCGTCACAATCTGAGATGATCATGACACAAGCTATCAGCACACGCACGCACACCAGTATACCCAGCGCCGTGCGCCAGCTCGGCCGCACATGCGTCGCGAGCTTGGGCGGGTCGTGGATCAACATGCCCCGGAGCCAGGATGTGGAGTGTTGACCGCTGACGTGGATCATGGAGGTCCTGACCCTGAATTGCTGGGGACTCAAGTACCTATCCAAGGCGCGAGAACAGCGGCTCCGGGCGATTGCGGACCGAATAGCAGATACGCATCATGATATCGTGACATTGCAAGAGATCTGGGTCGAGTCGCAGGATTGGCAGTACATGCGTGCCGTGTGTGCCGATCGGTATCCCCACGGCAGGTTTTTCTTGACGGGCGCATTTGGATCAGGTCTGGCGGTCTTATCGCGCCATCCGATCGTGAGTATGGACACGCACATGTTCCGTCTGACTGGCCCGCCCGTCTTTGTGCACCAAGGCGACTGGATCGCAGGCAAAGGTTGTGGTCGCGTCACGATCGCACATCCGGCGCTAGGCCTCGTTGATGTGCACACGGCGCACTTTACGGCGCTCGGCAGTCAAATGGGCCCAGAGATTCAGCGCGCATTCCGCACGACGGAGGCATATGAACTCGCGCAGCGGTGTGCTGCAAGCGCTCAGGCAGGACGGCATGTACTATGCACCGGCGACTTGAACTCGCTGCCGACATCGCTGTGCATGTCACTGCTGTACAGCGTAGGCGGGATGCATGACGCACTTACGCATCTGCGTTCGGGCGACGGACAGGCGGATATCACCTGCGACAGCCCTCGCAACACGTGGACGCACGGCAAAAAGTTGGAGCCATGGGCTGTGCAGCAGGGCGGAAAACGCCTAGACTATATCTTGTACCGCGGCCCATCCAGCCTGCCGAACCGCCTGACGTGCACCTCACACAAGGTCACCTTCACGGAACTCATGCCTGACTTGCATATATCATACTCAGATCATTTCGGCATCGTGGCCACCTTTGAGATTCAAGCAGAGGGCAGTGCACCACGCGGCGCCAAGTGCGAGTCACGCATCGATGTGCTGCAGCGGGCTCTATTGCCTTTGCGTGAGGCCATGCGCGGCGCTGTGGCCATGCAGAAACGACACCTTGGCGTGTTTCTTGTATTGCTTGGACTGGACGCGATCTTCGTGGCCGCCTTAGCTTGCACAGCTGTAAAGAATCGAAGCATCACATCGACAGTCATTGTGTCGCTCTTCGTGGTGGCCACAACTTGGGCAGGTACCACAGCCCTATACAGTGGCGTCGTATGGGGCGAATGGCACAAGCGTGCATTACGTGCATTCATCGACGAGATAGAAACAGAAGCAGGAATAGATAAATGGTATCATTAGAGACTACAGATAAAAGAGCTTGAATTTACTTGCAGCAGCTCTCGGGCTTACCCGACGAGCAGCATGGGCCAGACGACTCAGACGAGCACTTGCAGGGCTCACACTTGCACGAGCATTTGTCCGAAGTTGAGCAGCCGCAGTTATTGGCACATTGACAGGCACTGTTAGAAGAGGGCTTGGGGCAAGGGCAAACCATATTGACAAATATAAGAAAGGATGTGGGGTGGTATTAATTGTCCTTGGCCCGGTATTTATACTTTGGGGGGGGGACAAAAAGAAATTCCCACTGCAATGAACCAAAGCGTACGTGCGTTCATTTTGCTCCAATCGTTGAGTAAGGCATGTCGTACGAGGGTGCTAAAAAAGTATGAGGAAAAAGATAAGCCAATCACCTTGGCACTTGGGTCACTTCCTCTTTGCGTGAATTTTGCTTAGACGTCCTGGTCAGTATGATTATAGTGCTATTATGTAATCCCATTTTACCTAAAGGAGAGCCGGCTAAGCTACTCACGCAAATGAAAGCAGGCAGTTGCGTAAAAAAGCAGTCAAAACAATAATCAAAGACTAACTACGCATAGCTACTCACAGAGCTACTCCGAATCGCACTTGCATATGCTACCATCTTGACAGCAGCCAACAGGATCACAGCTCTTACCACTCTCATCCTGGCAGCAGACAACTAGGCGGCAGCTCTTGCCATTCTTGTCCTTGCAGCAATCCTCAGGACGGCAGTTGTTGCCGTCTTCATCCTGGCAGCAGACAACTAGGCGGCAGCTCTTACCGTTCTTGTCCTTGCAGCAATCTTCTGGACGGCAGTTGTTACCATTCTCATCCTGGCAGCAGACGACTAGGCGGCAGCTCTTGCCGTTCTTGTCCTTGCAGCAATCCTCAGGTCGGCAGTTGTTGCCATCTTCATCCTGGCAGCAGACAACCATACGGCAGCTCTTGCCGTTCTTGTCCTTGCAGGAGGTATTCCTCAGTGGTGGGCAAGGACACTTGCTTGTGGATGGTACGCAATGGAGTTCATTGTCATTCTGGCAGCAGTCTGTCTTGTCCGATGGACAGACACAGTTCGCAGCCACAGTGCGGCAGTCACACGACTGTTCACTCTTGCAGTAATCGGTCTTGGATGGTGGACAAGCGCAGTTACTCATCTTGATAGAATACAAAGATAGAGGTAAAGTATGGCAAAAGGGCGCACTCTATATAGCTTAGCAGCATCCCGTCGTGTGGCAAATGCGCGGTTTTTGCCTCCAATCATGACATCGATCGGAAAAAATGAAGTCAAAAGGAATTGAGAGATTTTTGCTATTCGTCAATGACATAAGCGCCGAGCGACGTGTACAGCCTGTATATGAATTAATTCCTCATGTGCCACGAACAATGCCTTGAATCCACGTGGATACAGCAGATGAAAACCAGCCAGTCTGAGCAAGAATCGGGACGAGGATCGCTAGGAGCATTGCCGGAATCCAGAACCAAACCAGCATACGATCATCATAAACACCCTGGCGAGTACGGAGGACTGTTTCAGCCCCCGCACCTTGCTGGTTCTTGGGCTCATCCATGCTGTCCCACCGACGCTGTCGCGCGAGGCGAGCATTGCGTCGGCCCCTTCGGAGGAGCTTAAGCTCGCGTTCGAGGTTTCCATCCATGACTGAGTGATTTTGAGTTTGTGCATTCTCCAAAGCAGAAGGAGAGCTGATGAGTTTTTCGCCGTCAATGTACTTGGACGATCCAGGCTCCCCGTGTTGCGTGGTGGCCTCGTCATACGTCGGCGGCGGCGAATGAATCGGCCCAGGCAACTTGACTGAGTCCCATGGCGCTTGTGGGGTGCTTGCAGGCGATTCGGGCTGGAATGATGATGCAGAATCTAAGGCACGTTTGTCGTCTTCAGATTCTTTTGTAAGGTGAATGTGATGGACCGGATCCGCTGTGCGGGCCATGTCGGCAAATGTGATCCATTCCTCCTCTGTCTCAGAGTCGTCGTCCTCATCTGACGTCTCGTCACCGTAATCAGCATAGCTTGGATCATGATCTTCTCCGGCTGAATCAGCCAACATGCGTTCAACGTCGATTTTCTCCGAACGATGCGCCACTTCGATCGGGATAAGGCCTTCATTGTTTGCATCATAGATATCCGCGCCATGCTGGAGAAGCAGTTTGGTCACTTCCATCCAGCCATGCAAAGCGGCAAAATGCAGAGCTGTGTAACCATTTGCATCACGGGCATGAATGGGACATCCACGGCGAAGCAAATCCAGGACAAGGCGATGAAAGTTGTGTATCACAGCGAGATGCAAGAGGGTGTGGCCATGTCTATTGCATGCATGGATGGGATTGCATGGAGGTCGCTGCTGATCCGGCAGGTCATTGGGGTCAACGTCTAGCAGCTTTAAAAGGCCTAACAAAGAGTCTTGCACACTTGGGATACGCGAGTCTGATGTGAGACGCAAGCAGGAAGACAATAGGTCGATAGGGTGTTGCGTATTCGAAGACTGAGTCGGGACTGTCGAAGCGGAGCCTGCCGCATCCGAGCTGCCTTGGCAAGTCGATACGATTCGCATGGCAATGTCGCGCGCTGATGCCACTTGCCCCGTCATTTGCATGCCGACAACCTGGAGAGCCAGCTCCATAAGGGCGCGGTCTGTCGTGTCGATGTACGTGAAAATTTGAATAGGATGTCCACTTTGTAGCTCGATAAATGACGACGTTGCTGAATCTTGAATTCGTACAATGACGGGCCCCGGGCGGAAACTCGGCGGCAGGATACACACGAGCGTCGTAGGCGACCACACACGTGTTGACGTGCTTGGCATGTCACCAAACACACACTGAATTCCCTCGCGGAAATTCGCGCCTAGGATGGTAATTTCCACTCCGCCTGTGGTGGGGCCTTCAACAGGTACGAGTTTGGTGATGCGCGGCACCGGTGCACTCATATCCAGGTCGTCTGAGGGCAAAGTCAGCGGCGGGAATAAATTGGGCGGGGTCGTCACTTGCAGCGGACTCGGTACCGTGGTATCATGCATCAATGGCATGCTGGATACCGGCTCATCTGCCGATTGCGGTGACATGCTGTTGACCCATGACATGTTGATATGGTCATTCAGAGGGAACGACAAGTGTGATGATGCCGATTCCATCTGCATGACAGGCGAAGGAAAGAAAGCTGAAGGCTGCGGTGTTTCGCGTACGGTAGAGCGGCGGAGGCGCTCGTCGTACGGCTTGGCGCGCTCGCGCAGACGCGGAGGTGAGAATGTCTCATCTTGTACACCAGAGCGAAGACGCGTTTCAGCCATACGAGACATGCTCAGTGAATTCGACATGGACTTGTGATCGTCCATGATCATAATGGGCGGCGTGCTACCCGTCGCGATAAAGTCGCCCTTGTAGTTGCGCAGCGTGAAAACAATGTGGAAACCAACCTTTTCGCGATGATGGCGGCAGTAGCACGTAATACGTGTCGACAAGATAACTTCACCATCATGAAAGTCGATATAATCGCCACAGTTAAAAAGGACGGCATGCTTACGCTCCTCTTCCTCGAGACGAGCTACTGCATGGGACAAGGCGTCCGGCGCATGTGGGTTAATGCCCATCGCAGTCATCTCCTCTTCGGTAGGGTAAGCATTCAGCACTGCGGCACGACTCTTTTTGCGATGCGCTCGCTTACGCTCGCGCTCACGGCAGCTATCACACACATACACACGTGCGTGCGGCGGCGTCGCATTGATCACATCGGCTTCAAGCATGAGAGTCGACTCAGGCGGTACGCACGTTTTTTGGTGCTTGCGCGACTTGCGCTTGGTGCCACTCAGAGGCGGTACTTTGATGTGCGTGAATGAGCCTATGCGCTCGTACTCAACATGGCCGTCATTTTGGTCGACGGGATGCACAAGCTCGATGCGCATACGAATTTGCGTTTCGACACGCGACTTGGCGCCGGCTGCTGGTAATCCGTTTACAAGGATCTTCATGTCTGATGGCAGGTTCTCGCGGTCGGGCCAAATGGCTCGAGTCGACATGAGCGAGAGTGAAGTGGTATCTGGTGCCAATGACGGCATAAGAGGTGGCGATTGGACCAGCGACCGCTTATCGTTCTTCTCGATCATAGCAGGAGCAATGCTATTCAGATCAGAGGTATGGTGTGGTGAGCTCGAGAACGACGACATGGGCTTTATGGTGGTCGCGTGAGTCGGAAAGGGCGCATCTGAGCCCGCCATAGGTTGTAGGGTAGAATGGCCAGGCGACATCATTGCTTCGTCATGCGCCTCGGTATGTGTTGGCGTGAGTGCTGCTTCCATGGGGAAAGCGGTAACGGGGTCCTGAATCTGGGACGGCGGATATTGCTCGGCATCGCATGACACTTTGAGATTGGGGTGAAGTGCGCTCAAATGTTGTGACACACCTGTCATTTTGTGCTCGTCCGACACCTGAGGTACGAATGCAGCGCAAGGTGTGGTGGCAGACCAATCGCAGTAGAGGGCGTCGTTGGCAGCGCCTCCTACAGCTTCGTTGAGCCTTTTCGAGCGAAAGTCGTGCACTTGTTCAATGGCAGAAAGACACGCCGGGTCCTCGTTGTCTGGATAGGATTCGGGCGAGCTTTCTGACGTGAGACTGGGTGGCGTTGCGATACTGCTGCTGTCTGTGAAACGAGCGGAAGCACGATCTTGTGGCACTGTATACGTAGGAAACACTGGGCTGTAGTTTCCAGAGCGGTTAAAGTCTTCCATCGTTTAAAGCATGAGAAAACGACTTATCGTGCTCCTACGATGAGCCGTTTTGCACGCGTTACCACAGTCGATCTGGATGCGGCTTTGCCCACCGTAGCGGATAGTCGAAAAATCCAATCATTGGGGTTAACAATTCACCCGATCATATGCCGACATGCATATCCCCAACGATTGACGCTCAACGGCAGAGAGCGTCTGTCGGCCGAATGTGTCGAGGTCGCGGTCCAATTCCGAACAGAAATGTGGGCCGAGAGGAGTCAGCGTGACAAACGAACAATAGTTCGTGTATGACCAATGGTGGCATAAGCGTTACGCATGCGCGAGTCCCCCCGAATTCAATGGTTTCCTTAAGATCGCCTGGTGAGTTCTATTTCTGACTAAAGTGTGCAGGCGTCGAACAAAGAGACAAAAGATCCAGACAATGAACGCGGATGTGGTGCACCCTGAAACTCTAGCCCTCCGTAAGCAGACATGAAAATAGCGCGCCCGCTTAATTACGGCACGTGTTTGGTGAAATGGGGGAGTATGATCTACAAATTCTGCAGTGGGGTGCTCTATTCTGCAGATCAATTTGGCGCTCCAGCTTTTTTTCAGGGTGTGAACTCAGCAGATTCGAGGGTGTTCATTATCTACTCTGTACTGAGAGTCGTGCAGACTGAAAAAAGAGCATTGTCTATAAATACCGTAGTTTAGCAACCCAATTCTCTCCATCAACCGCGTCAAGTTATTCTCTCACCTGTCGCATCCACCTCAAGACATCAACACCGCTTTTATACCATGCGTTCAGCCTTTATTGCATCGATCTTTGCCCTGGCCGCCTCGACTGTGCTTGCGGCCCCTACTAAGCGGGAGTTTCACAACCGTGCTGCCAAGCTCTCTTGGTACGCCGGCTACATGATGGACGAACCTTACTGTGGTGGTCCTCCTCCTTCGGATGACGACATGGTGGTGGCAACGAGCTTCGACACGCCATACAAGTGTGGCGACAAGCTCACGTTTGAGTACTACGGCAAGCACGCCACGGTCACTGTGCGCGACCGGTGCGAGACTTGCCACGGCGAGTGGTTTGACCTGAGTAAGGGCGCCTTTGCCGCTCTCACGGATCTCGAAGTGGGTATCCTCGAGAACGTGGACTACTGGAGCCACTAACTGGCTGCAAAAAAAAATTACACGTTGATGTGGATGACGCAGGACGTCTGAGCTCGTTGTCTCCGTGAGCACGAGCCAAAAAGCGCGTTTTGTTTTTCGCAATCGTTATGATGAAGGGAATTAGTTATGGGAATCAAGTCAAGGTATATGCATGTCCTTCCGTCACGTCGTAGTGTTCATGTCTATGATAGAAATGGAATGGTGAAACGAAGAGTCTGAGAAGGCGGTAGCACGTGACATGGTTTGAGCAGTGGGCGTGACGCGTGGGCCTTGGGTGTTGCTGTGGACCATGGAGCGGGACGAGGAAGCCGTTCACCGGATGCCTGTGGAAACAGGCCCGAGCGTCGTGACTGGTGCTCACAAGGTGCCTGTCATGGCGAGTGGTATTCCGAGCGCAGACACGTCTGAGGCTGAGGTGCCACCCGAGACGGTGACCCGCACGGCCTCGGTCAGTGCAGATGCAGGACACGATGTGGCGACAGGCCTTGCTCAGCCCAACCGCCTGCAGCTTATTGACGAGGACCAGCACTTTTCGGGTGCTTTGTTCCACGACCACCTAAGCCAATGGGGTATGTTGGAGGCCGGCTTTGGGTACGATATCTGCGCCGTGCTTGGCTCTCAGTCGACGGGTAAATCGACGCTCCTGAACCGGTTGTTTGGGACCAACTTTGATGTGATGGATGATCGTGCACGGCAACAGACGACGAAGGGTATCTGGCTGTGTCGTGGCATGGACCGCAATGTGCTCGTGATGGATGTCGAGGGCACGGATGGTCGCGAGCGTGGTGAGGACCAGGACTTTGAGCGCAAATCGGCGCTCTTTTCTCTCGCGACAGCCGAGTGTGTCATTGTGAATATGTGGGAGAATCAGGTGGGCCTGTTTCAGGGCGCCAATATGGGTCTCCTGAAGACGGTGTTGGACGTGAATTTGACCCTCTTCCAGGTCGGTCGTGCACGCGCCGGCGCGCCGAAGGAGAAAACGCTGTTGCTCTTTGTGATCCGTGACTATATCGGCACCACGCCGCTGGCCAACCTGGAGTCGACGATCCGTGCGGACTTGCAGCGGATCTGGGCGAGCTTGACCAAGCCTGAGGCTCTGGCTGGCGCGGAACTGGGCGATTTCTTCGACGTGAGTTTTTCTGCCCTGCCCCACAAAGTGCTGCAGGCCAAGGAGTTTGATGAAGGCATCGCACAGCTGCAGCGCCGCTTTATCGACCGCAGCGACCCCCAGTACGTGTTCCAGACCGAGTACCACAAGCGGATTCCCATCGATGGTCTGCCACACTACCTCGAGAGCGTGTGGGAGCAAATTATGCAAAACAAAGACTTGGATCTGCCGACGCAGCAAGAGCTGCTCGCCCAGTTCCGCTGTGACGAGATTGCGGCTGCCGCTGCGGCTGCCTTTGCCGCTGCGATGACGGCGTTGCGTTCGGCGCTCGATGCCGGCCAGGTGCTTGCGACGCTCGGGGTGGATATGGCATCGCATCGTGCCGAGGCACTAGCGGTGTTTGACAAGGACGCCAGTCGGTACCACCGCGGTGTCTATGCGCGCAAGCGGGCGGATTTGCTGTTGCAGCTCAATGCGGTGCTGCTGCCCTTCTTCCTCGCGCAGCTGAAAAATCTGCACACGCAGCTGGCCTCGGCGTTTCAGCAGGCGATGCAGGAGGGCACGCGGCGTGCGTCGTACAATTTTGGTGGGCTGGTCGAAGAGCATGTGACGCACGCGCTGGCAGCCTTTGACGCCGAGACGCAGCGGCTGGTGTTGCCTGATACGGACTGGAGCGTGAGTGAGGAGCGTGTGCACCTCGAGGAGGACTTGCGTGCCGTCGCACGTACGCTGCGTGCCGACGAGACGCAAAAACTGGCTGTGCGCCTGGAAAAAGATATACGCCGGCACCTGGCCGAGCCCATTGAGGCTGCGTTGTCCGAGCCTGATGCGGGCATGTGGGATCGCGTGCTGGGTGCGTGGCATGAGGCGTGTGACAGAGCTGCTGCCCTGTACCGCGAGCGAGCGGCGCATCTCAACACTACGCCGGACGAGGATGCCGCGACGGTGGGGCGTTTGCACATGGTGGCCTGGCGTGCGTTGCTGGACAGGGTGCAGGAGAGCACGTCCGAGACGGTGCTGGCGTCGCGTCTGCGTGCGTTTTTTGAGGACCGCTTCCGCTACGACGCGAGTGGTGTGCCGCGGGTGTGGAAGCCGAGCGATGACATGGACGATGCGTTTGTCCAAGCCCGTGATGCGACGTTGGCGCTCATTCCACTGTATGCCACGATGCAGCCAGAGACGCCGCCCACGGTGGCCGGTGATGAAGACACGCCGTCGTGGGACGAAGCGCGCCGCGTCCTGTCGGAGCGGCGGTGTGCCGAGCTGGGCCGTCGTTTCCGCCGTGATGCAGACGCAGCGTACGTCGAGGCGAAGCGCGGCACGGTGTCGAGCATGACGCAAGTGCCGTGGTGGATGTATGTCGTGCTCATTGTGCTTGGATGGAACGAGGCGATGGCTGTGCTGCACAGCCCCGTGTACTTTACGCTGCTGTGCATGCTACTGGCGAGCGCCTACGTCGTGTGGCGCATGAACCTGGCCGGGCCGATGCTGACCGTCACGACGCACATGGCGAGGGAGCTGCGTGCGTTGGGAGAGCAGCAGCTCCGCGTGTACCTGGACGCCCCAAGCGCCGCGCACCCAGCTGCACCGGCGACCGAGGCCCGGCCGGCCGTGTCGGAGAGCGCCGAGCCGCGCCTGCCTGCCTCGTTCTAACGTAACGCAAATAGGATGTCATGCCTATGGTCGTCAGGTATATACTTAGGAGCGACTCGCACCGCGATGGCCGCCACGGCCGCCGCGGTGTCCGCCGCCACCCGCGTGTCCGGGTCGGCGCTTTTCGATCAGCACCGTCGCTGGGCCGACGCGCACGCCATTCTGCGAGCTGCTGGTCTGGATCGCGCGGCGCGCCTTGTCTGCATCGACAAACTCGGCAAACGCAAAGCCCTTGGCCGCATTCAGCTGGCACTCCTTCAGGGCGCCAAACTGGGCCTCGAGCGACTTGCGCAGCTCGTCCTGCGCCACGCCCGCTGCATTCTTGATGAACACGTGACCTTGTTGGCCTCGGGCGTGCGGCGCGGCGGGCTTGGCGGGCGCCGAGGCCGGCTTGGCCTCGGGGGCGGCCGCCGCCGTGGACGTCGCCTGGGCCCCGGCCTCGGACGAGCCACGCGCGTCGGAAGCCGTGTTGCCCCAGCGGTTCGCGCCCCTCGCGGCGAGGTTGGCCCACGTCTTGGGCGGCGCGGCCGGGGCCTCCTTGGGCTCGGCGTGGGCCGCGGGCTCGGCCGGCGCAGGCGCAGGCGCGGCGGGCGTCGCCTCGTCCTTCGCAGGAGCGGCGTGCTGCGACGCCTCGGTCGCTTCACGCGCAGCGGGCGTGTCAGCGACACTGACAGGCGGTGCTTCATCCGCCTGGGGCTCGTCCTCGTGCGCCTCGTCCTTCTCGTCGTCATCGTCCTTGAGGTAGCGGAAGATGTCATTCAGGACGTAAAAGCCATTGGGCTGCTGCGCCAGGAAAAACGTCTGGGCAAACTTGCGCCACTTGCCGCCCTTGTTGGACATCTCGCCGAGCACCTGAATCACGATGCCGCCATCGGCGGACGACTGGCTGTCGACATTCGACACGTACACCTTGGTATCTTCGAAGCCGATCGCATTCACCCGCTCGTGGATCGCCTGTTGGCCCACACTGGGCGTGACGTCTTCGTTTTCGGTGCCATGCACCATGGTGCTTTTCTTCGTGTAGAAGCAGTGGAGACGCGAAGGGTCCTTGTTCATGAACGTATAGTACTGGGGCACAAAGAGCCATCCCACTTCGGACGCCTTGTTCGGCACGGGTGTGCCATTGGCTTGCGTGCTAGTCGATTGAGACATGCTATCCGTCGTCGGTCGTTGGGGTCAAGGCTTCTCGTCGTCGTTCGCTGGCTGTGTGTCACGCTGGACACACAGCCAGCGAACCACGGCCCTTCTATGTCACGTGATATAGCACGGTAGACCTACTTACACTGTCGCGCAAATCTCGGCGGCTTTTTCCAGAGCGCCGATCATTTTGACGCACTCGCGGCGACGGGCCACAACGTGGTCTGATTCTTTCATAAGCTCCTTGAGAATCTCTTGTTGGTACAGAGACTGAAGCAATTCGCGCTGCATCGACTCTTTCGCAAAGTTGACGAGGTTTAGCATGATCGCCTTCGGCACCATATCGATGATCGTGCGCTTGGTAATGTTATAGTACGACGAAATCAACAGCTTGATGACATCCGTTTCGATCGCCTCGCGGTCCGTCAGCGAGCCCGTCGCCTTGAGACTGGGAGGTGGCGGCTCCATCATGCTCTTCTTGGCCTTGTTCTTGTTCGGGAAAAAGCTGCCAAAGAAGCCCGTCGACTCCTTGATGTCCACGTCCAGATCCTTGTTGTTGTTCAGCACCGAACTCGGCACAGTCTTGCCGCCGCGGATCTCAGTACCGGACGTAGCTGTCGAATGCGACTGCGCGGCCATGTGTCGCTCCGTCACAATCGACACGGCGCGGTGACCCGACAAAAAGTCGGGGTGACCCGTGTTGAGATAGCACGCCTCAGCGGCCACAATATCGGCCACCAGCTTAGTCGTCGGTGCCATGCACCGCTTAAAGAACTGAATGACCACCGAGTTGAAGCGCTCACGCAGCGCAGGGAAGCGACGGAACTGGGTGTTCTTCGCGAGGAGCTGAGACAGTATCCGCACAAGCTCGTCGTACACAAGCGAGCAGCACTTGAGACTCGGCTCCTCCAGGCGCCGAATCTGCTGCTTCACAATGACCTCGAAGGCTGATGTCGTCACAAACAGAGCGGGCGACGATCCGGACGAATTGTACAGAATCGTGCGGATATCCGTGTCCTTCACCGAGTCGAACGGATCGATGCTCTTGACACCACTGCTGAACAGCTCGTGGAACACAAAGCTTATGCGAGCGCCTCCAGCCAGCTCATTCACACTCAGGTCGTTGCTGTTGCCATCAATCACCTGCCGGAAGTCGTTACAAAAGTCAGTTATGATCGTGAGCACGGCATTGCCAGCATTTGCATCGCCCATAGCACCACCCAATGACGCCAGCTCCAGCTCAAACTTTTTCAGCTGCGCCTGGATCCGTGTCTTGATGTCTGGCAGCGTGTTGCGGATATGGTGCATGAGAATCGTGCTCAGCTTACGCGCCAGGAACGGCGTACCGCAGAACTGCGCCTTGGAGCTGTAGCTCGGGTGGTTCGCAAAAAACTCGTGCTCAGCATCCAGAGCGGCGGCCACCGTCTTTTTCGTGTCAATGTCGCGCTGTCCGCGGTTCACAACAGGCACGTAGCCGAGGCGCAGGGGAATCACGCGGCCGGCGAGGATATCAACTACATCCGTGCCCTCGTCCATCAAATCCACCTTGGTCAGCACACCCACTGTGCGACTGCCATCGACATCCACTTCGGATGCAAGCTTCAGACCATCCGAGTTCGCCAGGTCCGTGTTGGCGGCCGTCACTGCGAGAATGATCGCGTTCGGCTTAGAGATGTACTTGAGCAGCATATCCCGGATCTGCCGCTCAATGTCCTTGGGCTGGTCACCCACCGGGTTCTTGGTCAGACCCGGTAGGTCAACAAGTGTAAGTGTAAGTACGTGGGGTGAGTAAATACGCAGGTTGATGGGCTGCGCGCTGATGCCGGCATTTTTGCCGGTTTTGAGCTCCGTGTCACGCACAATTTCGTCGCGAATGCGCTGGAAATCATGGAACTTTTCGCCTGGCAAGTGTAGAAACTCGCCCCATTCGTGTGGGTTCGTCTGACCCGTCGGCTCGCCCACCTCGCCTGACTCAGGCATGCGATTGATGAGCTGCAGTACCAGCGGCCGGCGAGTCACGATGCCCGTACCACGCGGAAGGAAGTCACGGCCTACAATATTTTCGAGCACACTGCTCTTGCCGGACGACTGACTGCCCAGCACGGTGATCTGCGGCAGGTCGATGGGGTTCTGGATGCCAACGTCATTGAATGCATCTTGGAGCTGTCGAGTAAGCTTGCTTCGCGCATACCTTATTGACGAGTTCTGTAAGGGTGGTTAGCTCAGATCCCAACAGGCATACGTACTGATGAGCGATTGGTCCATCGTGTCGCGCCAAGATCGTCGTTGTCGTCAATCGCCACCCGTGGGCCGTGGCAGGCATACATAATTCCATTGTGGATGGGAAGTAAGCACTGGGCCCCTGCGTCGGCCTCCACACGACGCGCGTCGCCTGTATGCCAGCGCTGTTGGATGCCCACTGCCACCCGGCAGAAGAGGTGCGTGGTGCGGGCGTAGAAGCCGTGGATGCCTGGGTCCGGGCGGCGGGAGACGTACCTTTGCAGCAAGTGTGGGCCATGTCGACGGACGTGCACGACCAGCCGCTAGTGGCGCGACTCGCTGACGCTTGGCCGGATAAGGTCGTTCCTTGCTTTGGCTTTCATCCTTGGGTGGCTCATACGATATCCCTCGGCGACGTGCAGGATGCACGTTCGCACTATGCGGCGCTTTTTGGCTCGGACGATGATGTTTTCTCGCAATTACCACCACCCTTGCCCCTCCGTGAGGCGATCGCGCGTCTGGAAGCGTACCTCGTTGCCTACCCCCAGGCGCTCGTAGGTGAGGTCGGTGTGGATCGCAGTTTCCGTATACGCGAGCCGGAGCGTGGTCTTACGCGGTGGCAGACGCCGCTCGAACACCAAATCGCCGTGCTTGACGCGCAGGTGCAGCTCGCGTGCCGCCACCAACGGAGCGTGAGCATGCACAGTGTGCGTGCGGCGGGCGTGACGGTGGCCTGGTTGGAGCGCATGAAGGCGAGCGTGTCTGGCTTTGGTGAGATCAACATAGATCTGCACAGCTGTACCCTGAGCCCCGAGACGATTCGGCAGGTCCAACAGAGGCATCCGAACATCTTTGTCTCCTTCTCGACGGCCGTGAATCTACGAGCAGGCCGAGAGCGTCTTTGTGAGCAGATCCGCGCTTGTGATCCTGAGCGCCTCTTGTGTGAGTCGGACTGGCATGCATGGGATGAGCTGGCGTCGCGGACGAACGACATGGCGCAATGTGTTGCCGAGGTGCATGGCCACGACATGCCTGAGCGCATGGTGCGCTGTTCGTATGCGTTTACCAAAAGAAGGTATGTTTCACACTATGATATGCGCACGCATTACAGGGTATAGAACACGGCAACTAGTGCGACGACTCTGACTCTGACGCGACGGGCACGGCGGCTGGCACGGCGGGTCCCAGCGGGCCGCGGTGGCGGAGAGCCCAGTTGCGTGCGTAAATACTGGCCTTGAGGAACTTTTTGCTGGCGTATTTCTTGTAGACAAATTGTTCCTCAAAGCCGGGCTCCATGAGTTTCTCGAGGAGCAGGTTGGCGCCAGGCAGCAGCTGGGCCTCGGTAAAGCGAGAGTAATAAACGAAGGCATCGTCCCAAATACCACCGAGCATGCGCTTGGCCAAAAACATACCGATAGCAGCGATCATACTTGGGCGTAGGCGAAGAAACAGATGGTTGAGGAGCGTCACTTCCATTAAACATTTGCAGAGGGTGCGGGTTTGAATGTCATAGTCGTCGGCTTTAGAGATGCGGCGGACCCAGGAGTAGGGCGAGCAGTATGTTGAGATATTAAAGTCGAGCGTCGAGAGCACAATGCGCTCGCCCTTGAGAATCTCTTCGCGAGAGTAGCCGCCATCTGTCATGTATACAAACTCTTCGACACTGGGCGCGAGAATCTCCTCGTACTTGGCGGCAATAAACATGGCCGTCACGCCGACGAGCTGGAGCTTGGCGAGGCTCACGATCCTAGCGCTGAGGAACCGGTCAATCAGATTCACGGCGATCCACAGCGTCTCAGGCAGCATGTGGTAGCGCATGTGCACCTGCAGGAGCCAGTCAATGAGCGTGGCGCGCATATGCCACTGCACTTCGTCCTGAAAGTCCATATAGCTGGGATTGGCCATGGATTCACGCTCCATGCACGCCATGTAGTCAAAAATATCCTGTGCGTATTCGGCGACCATGGAGATATCGCGCGCCTCCTCTGTATCCAGTCCAAGACGCATCATCTCATCATCATGCGCTGCGGCATGCGCACTGAGCTGGCCATGCCGCACGAGATCCTGGCGCTCGGCCTGCGCAGCGAGCGCCTGCGGCACGAGGACCTGCATTTCGAAGCGGTCACACATATCGAGCATGCGGCGCTGCTCGACAATATCGTGCTCGAGTGTCAGTGTCACGATGCCGGCCGGGTCGAGGTCCATTTCCAGCTCGGCGAGTAGTTCGCTGTCCTCCGATTGTCCGCTCCGCGCGGACAGGCGGGATGGTGAGACAAGTTCGTCGGGGGAGCGAGAGGTATCGGCCACGGACGCCGCGCCTGGCGCATAAGTAGAGGTATCAGTACTCATCGAGACGTCGCTCGACGTGGCCCGAACGGGCAGAGCAATCGGGGGCGCGAGGGGAACGGCGACGGGCGCGGGCAGTGGTGCCGACAAGGTTGTCGACACAGGCGGCACCAAAGCGACAGGTGGCGCGGCACGAGCAACGGGTGGTGCGGGTCGTGGTGCGGGGGCAGACGGCTGCGTAGCGGGACGTGCAGCGAGCGGAGCTGTCGATGCTTGCTTGGTGAGCGGAGGCCGAAAATGCGGGTGCATGACATGCTGGCCTGGTACGTGCGGAGGACGATATGGTTCCCTGTTGCTCACATCAACGAGGGCGGGGCGCGGTACCCTCTGACCGCCATGCTGCTGCACCTTTGTCGGTGGCAACTTGAGAGAGGGCGGCTGTCCGGTGAGGTGTAGCGGCCGTGCACCAAACTGGCACGAGTGGTCCATAACGAATGTGCTGGGGAATATGCGTGCGTGTCCACTACCAGCAGTACGATACGAAACAAACGAGTGCGGATAAAAGGGGACGGTATACAGCAGAGAGGGAGGTGGTGATTGTTACGCGTGCTTGCCTGCCTGGGAAAAAACAAGGCTCAGCTGGTGGATGCCGCCCGACCGACGGCCATGCAGTTCGCCACGCGCTAATTGTGCGCCAAGAGAGAAAATAATGTTGGATCCACGTCCAAGCAGCGTCGACGCTCGCCTCATTTTGTGACACATACGAGCCGCGCAGTCCAATCGACAAGCCAGGCCCCACGCGCGCTCGGGCATGAGTGCATCACATGCATAGGCCCAGTCGATATGCCCCTATTCAACGCGCTTACGAACACAAGCATGTGATATCTATGGGCTCGAGGGGAAACAACGTGGTTGGCCGCGCCCTGATATGCATAAACCCATGCGCGCCATGCAGTCTGTGCACCCGCAGCGTCCACAGGGCCTACCGCCGCGCTCGGCACGCACACGTGTCACGTGATAGGCGTCTCCACATACCACCATCGTCCTCGTGTCTTACGACATGGCCGTCATGCAGGGGCACGCTTCCCAACCGCGCCTGCGTGCCCGCAAGCCTGGGAGCCGAACCGAGGTGGATCATGCTGCACAGCATGATCGACGCGCGTGGATTGCGCAGCAGCGCAAGAACCGGCGTCTTCTTGCATGGGGCGCCGCGCTCTTCCCCACGGACCGCAGCGACGCTCTCGCCACACGCGTAACAGCTGGGCCGACGAAAGAGTCCGACATTGAGCGCGTCATGCTCCAGTCCGTATCGGATGCGCAGGCGCCGCACGTCGCTGCCGAGCGCGACCTGTCCCGCACGAGCCCTGGCGTACGTCGTTTGCTGTCCCAGCGCCGCGGCGCCAACGCCTTGCTGGACGAGGCAGCCTCTCTCGGCCAGCTGGCTACCATGCCCTCCTTTGCGCTCGGCCCCTCGCGCTACCCGTGCCGCCCCCTGTGCGACGTGTGTGGGTACTGGGGGCAAGTCACGTGTATGGTATGTGGAGAAGCGCTGTGCTCGCGCCAGTGCCGCCAAACGCATCAGGAGACGCGGTGCGAGAAGCATGCTTAGGACATGCCCTGCGTAAACGTGTCGCTATGAGAGAGCCACCACTGCATGGCCTCGAGACGTGTGGATGCATCCATATCACGCAGGCTTTCGTGTACGCGTTCCACAAGTTGTGTGCGCTCTGCGCTGGGCGCTGGGCGCTCGAGTATGCGTGTGCTCATTCTGGTCAGCAGCGAGCGGAGGAGAACCAAGTTGACGTGCGGTAGTACAGCCGCGAGGCATAATGCGAGGCACATGGCGTCATTATCGCGGCCCTGCAGCTGCATGACACTGATCTGGTCGTCCAGCTGCTCGATGCACCACCAGGCCAGCGAGTCGCTGCGATGGGAGAGCGACTCGACGATCGTCGTAAATGCGACTTGCAGCTGTGATGCACTAAGCTGCTTGCGTGGCACACATGTGTGCAGGAGCATATCGATGTAAAAAGGCGTCAGCTCGCGTGTACAGGCCGCACCACATGTGTACAGCGCCAGCACCACCGAATGCGCCGACTCAAAGGTATCTTGGAACCGGGTGTCCTGCAAGTAGGGCCGGCACATGGGCAGGATGAGCCGATCGATCATGGTATCCGGGAGCTCGGAGACCCATTGCTCGACCACGAGCAGGAGGTAGGTGACGTGCATGCGCTGTCCCATCGGAACGTGCGCCGCTTGTTGTGCGTCCGGCGCCGAGACGCCGTGCCGCTCGAGCAAATCCTGCGCCATGGCACTCACAAGCTGCGTACATGCCTCGGCATCGCGGCTTAGCACGTCGAGGGCCGAATAAAATACGACGCGGTACGACTCAAACCCATCGAGGCCGAACGTCGATGTGATAAAGTAGACGCGCTCGAATAAGCGCAGGATCTGCGTCAGGATCGCCAGGTACGGCGCCGGGACGTTGCTGGTGGGCATGGCAGGCCATGCGCCATGCCTTTCGTTGGCGGCGGGATACGCCTCGGACGGCGATGGACACTGCTCGACAACGACATGGACGACCGCATCGAAGACCACGGTCAGTGTAAATAGATACGTCTTGAAAATGTGCCACACGCCCGTAGTGCGCTGGCGTGTCTCGGGTGTAAAGTGTATCGCGTCCACGCCAGCGAGGGGACTCGATGTCCATGCCGTATCCAGAGCGGCGCTGGCGTCCAGCCACGGGCGAAAGACGCCCTGCGTCCCCCATACATCCTCCATATAGTCGGCCGGCGAGCGCGACGCGCCAAGACGACGCAAGGCCGCGGCCACGAGCCGAGCGAGGGGTCCGGCGTGGGCGTACAGGGCATGCGTCGAGACCCTTTGCTGCCATGCGCATGTGAGCCCGCTCGCTGGGAGGGACACTACGCCGCGCTCATCCCGTGTGGCGTCGCCAAAGAGCTGGGACGACACGTCAAAGACGCCGAGTACCAGGGGCAAGGCCGCTTCGATCCACGCCTTGTCGCTCACAGTCTGCATGCAGTGATCCGGCACCATGTCGACGACACTCGCAGCGAGTGTGAGGGCGGCTGTGCGCGTAGGCACATGGTCTGGCTCGAGGGCCTGTGCCAGAGCCGTGGACCAGGCCGTTTCGAGCGTGTGGGCGTGGCGGCGCAGATGAAACCAGAGCGAGAAGTGGGTGCGATGGCGCTTTTCATTCGCAAGTCCTTGTACAAGGCCAGTGATCAGAGCGAGGCGCGCGAGGCGTGTGTGGGGCGCATCGTCCGTGTGGGTATGCACGCCATGGAGAAGGGCTTGAAGCCATGCGCCGAGCTCAGATGGGGCAGATCTCGGAGCCGTTTTCCCGATGGCCTTGGTAATCACGGTGATGCGCTCGCTAAGTGCAAAGGAGAGGGCCTGTGTCATGCCAGTCGCTCGCTCAACGGCTGCACGCGTATGTGGCGCGCCTGGCTGCGGGGCCCATAAGGCGGGGGAGGCGACGAGGACCGACGCGAACTCCGTCACGTTCAGCAGCGACATGACGGATAAATAGTGGCCCACAGATCCGTACAGGGCATTCCGGTCCAGTAGATCGACATGCGCCCGGTTCGCTGGCGGCGCAGCGAGCAGGCGCCGCAGAGTTTGGTACGCGGCGTCACTCGCCATGGGGTGGGAAGCGTAGGTGGAGGGACGCGCGTCCCTCGCTCCTTGGTGTTCGCCGAATTGGGCCCAAATTGCATGCCCGCCACACCGGCTAAGCGCGGAGGCAGTGCGGCATCGTCCCCCTTCAGCAAGCTGGCACAGAACGTGTCGGCTTCGCCCAAGAGCCCCCGATCAGAGCCGCGCGATCCTTTCGATGCGTTTCTGGTGCCGCGCGCGCAGGAGGGGACACATCATCGCAAGTTGCGTGCGATCCTGCAAGACTTTCTCAAGGAGGCCACGGCATGGGAAGAAGAGCACACGATCGATGGGATTCGGTGGGCCACACAGGCCTCCCAGGCATGGGACGATATCCGTGCGGCGCTAGGCACGGCTGAAGATACCCATCTAGACCGGTCTGAGCGGATCATACCCTTCCTACTCCAGCTCGAAGAGGCCCGCGCTTTCCTGGGCAAGACGCTTTCGCGGCTCGAGCGGCATGCACAGCGCATGCAGATGCTCGTGGATACAGCGCAAGCTCTACTCAACGACACGGCCAGCGCTCACGCATCCAAAGCCTTCCAGGAGCCCATGTGGGGCACATGGAGCATGGCGCGCTTTGTCCGGGCGATGTCGTGTCTCTCTACGCAGTATGATCTGGCCACGACGCATACCCGCATGCTTCTGCCTGATCTATGTGAGGCCACAGAGGGCGCGCCGCATCGTGCTGCGCTCGCTACGTGGGTCCGACTGCCATGCGTCCACACATCGGGCATGGGTGCGAACGCGCCGGCCTTTGGCTCTGATGCCGAGACTGTCACCGGCACCAGTCGGCATTTTTTCGAGCACATTTGCGAGACAGAAGTCCGCGGTTGGACATAGCGAACAAAGCGTCTTTGTGTATCGGGCGCAGATCGGGCGAAAAAAAGCGCGCAGCGGCCATTTAAAGCCGCTACGATCGATGCCACCAACGCGCTGGGATGTGGCCCGCACCAGATGATGCATGCCAGACGCGCACGTCTGTGGAACAGCGCTGCACAGAAGAAGCGATCTATGAGCGTATGAAGCCTTTTGTGGGCGAGAATGCGCAGCCACTTCCGCCTTTGTATGGCGACGAGCACATTGCGTACCTCCGGCGTCTGCTGCAGCCATTGCCGGCGCCGTACGTGACATTTGACTCGAATCGCGCATGGATGCTGTACTGGATCGCGCACTCGCTCGATATCCTGCGTGCGCCATTGCGCGGCGCTCTCCAGGCGCGTGCGATCTCGACACTCTTGCATTTTCAATCGCCGCACGGTGGATTTGGCGGCGGGCCGGCACAGATGGGCCATCTTATGAGCACCTATGCGGCCGTATGTGCGTTAGCGATTCTAGGCGGCCCTGGCGGCGCGCCTACGAGCGACGATGTGCGGCTGGGCGTGCATGAAGAGCGCGGCGGATGGGACGCGATTGATCGTGCGGCCATGTATGACTGGATGATGCGGCTCAAGCAGCCTGATGGATCGTTTCTCGTGCACGAGCAGGGCGAAATCGACGTTCGTGCGACGTACTGCGTGGTGGCGATCTCTATGCTTCTAGGCATCGCGACAGACGAGCTGCTGCACAACACAGGTGCGTTTGTGCGCAGCTGCCAGACGTACGAAGGCGGGTTTGCTGCGCAGAGTGCGCCGTCGTACACTTTGCAAGAGCATGGGATCGTGCCCGCCGCACCGGTGCCGTCGCAAGCCGCGCAGGGCGAGGCGCATGGCGGCTACTCGTACTGTGCCCTGGCCACGCATGCCTTTCTGAGCTTTGTTGGACGCGCCGATGCGGGTGTAGACATACCCATGCTCGTGCGGTGGGCCACGTCCTTGCAGGGTTCTCTGTCGTACGAGGGCGGCGGCATGCGAGGGCGCACGAACAAGTTGGTCGACGGATGCTATGGCTGGTTCTGTGGTGGTGGGCTCATGACGCTTCTCGAGATGCTCACGGAGGACGAGGCCACCGATGCCACGACGAGCGACTCGTGGTCGACTGTGTCGGACGAGCGCTCGTCGTTCTGGGACCGCTCAGCGCTGCGCACCTACATCTTGGCGGTAGCTCAAATGCCACGTGGCGGGCTGTGCGACAAGCCCGGCAAGCGGCCGGATGCCTACCACACCTGCTACAATTTATCGGGGCTCTCGCTGTGTGAGCACCGCGTGCATCGGAGCGCAGCCGCAGCTGCACGTGCTGAAGACACCTACGATAGGTACATGCATCGGGACGCTTTGCACCGGGCGTGCTACGTGCAGTGCATGGCATGGGTGGCAGACGACGACGACGACGAGGCAGCCACGCACGTGGAGGCGACGCATCCCCTCGTGAATGTGAGCCTGCTTCATGTAGCACGCATCGCGGCGCATATGTACGCAGTTAGAGTTCGTCGTGGAACTGATTGAGCATTTTCTCGGCCGTCTGGCGTTCGTCGAGACCAGCGGTGCGTGCGCTGATGCGGAACTCGATCGTGTTGATGAGGCCCAGGATCGTCTCGAGGGTCTCGTTCAAGGCATCGATCGCATCTTGCGACAAGACGTAGCCATCGAGATCCGCACGAGCTTGGATCTGCGTCTCGAGCTCGGCCTGATCGTCGCGGAGGAGCGCGATAAACTCGTGCTCGGCCTCGTTCATGGCACCGACCGTGTCGTCTGGATGTTCCATCAGCTTGCGCTCGATCGTCTTTTGGGTCTGCTCGGCATGATCGGCCAAACGTAGGCCGTACTTTTCGCCCATGTGCTCTTGCAGCTTGTCCATCAGCATGCCCTTGGTGAGAGGCTTTTGCGGAGTGCTGTCCTGCACGCCTTCCTGGGCCATGAGCTTGGCGCGTGCGTCGAGCAGCTTTTTGATGTAGGCGCGGTCGGTCTGCTGCTTGATCTGCTGCATCGCTTCGTCTTCGTTCATGCGCACGAAGGCCTCTTCAAACTTGCGCAGCTGCTCGGCGTGCTCGTCGTTGTGTTTCATGCCGTAGGTCGACTCGTCTTGGGACTGCATGCGCTCCTTGATCCGTGCGCGGGCCTCGGCCTCTTTGTCGGCCTTGGCCTTCGCATCTGCCTCGCGCTGCAGGCGCGCCGCTTGTGCGTTTGCACCGCCTAGCTGCTCGTCGATCCACAGCTTAATGTAGCGGTACTTCATTGAGCCACGGTACTTGATGGGCTTGTCGTCGTTGGCGACAAAGTAGAGACCGGGGAGTTTGTCCTTGGTCAGCTCGGGATCGAGCTGCTTCTGCATGCTTTCTACGACACCGTCTTTGCCGGCAAAGACGTGCGCAAAGGGAATCCGTTGGAGATAGTCGAGGGCCAGGGAGCGGAGCATCGGCGATGTCTTGCCCATCGGCGTGACCAGGACGATTTTGGGCGTCGAGCCCTTGGCGAGGAAAGCTGGGAGCGACGATGCATCGAGCTTGCGCACGGCCTCGGATGGGAGGGCGTCGAGCACATAGTTCATCATCGCCTTGCCCTTGCGCTCGCCGAGATAGTCGCGAGGCACACGGCGCTTGGTCGCAGGGAACAGCTTGATCGTGGGAAAGCCCTTGATCTCGTACTTGGCACACAGGGCCTGGGATGCGCTGTCTTCGCAGTCGACGTACGCGATCTTCACGACGCCATCCAGCTCGGCCGCGACGCGCTCGAAGCTCGGTGCGAGGTTGCGGCAGTGTCCGCACCATGGTGCCGTGAACGCCACCAGCGCCGGCTTGTGGACCTCGAGCACTTCTTTGTCAAAGTTGCTAGGCGTCAGATGCAGCACGGGCGAGTTTCGCGCAAAGAGCGCGGCCTCGGCTACAGCGACGAGCGCGCTCAGCCCACACGCCCAAGGCACCAGTCTCATGCGTGGTGATGGGAGCGACGTGCGGAGGCCGCGTCATCCGTGGTCACATGACCTTCTTACGCCCCCCACCTTGCCTCTTGCTGGCATGCGGCTGTTGCTGCTGCTGCTGCGCCGTGGGGGTGTGCCTCGGCGCGCCTATACGACGCTGACGCCAGCCGACATGCTGCGAATCCAGGCGACGCGGGGCGCGAATCTCGAGTTGGATCCCCGCGGGGTGGACTATGACCTGTTTGAGACGCCGTCTCTCGAATACACGCACCAGCAGCGCGAGGCGCCTGCTGTGTCCGATATACCCGCGCCGGTTCTCACGATGCAGCGCGTGCTGCGTGCTGGCGACTTTGCGGCTGCGTCGCGCCTCTTTGAGCAGCTCGAGGAGCTTGGCACATACCTTGATCAGCCACTGGCGGAGTACGCGCATGCGTCGCGGTGGTGCGCTGCGTCGGGTGAGCCGCGCCGCGCCGTGCGGTTCCTGCGGCATATTCCGAGATCATCGCACAGCATGGACACGTCGTACCAGGTATCGCAGACGCTCTTGTGGCTCGTCCGATCGGGTGACGGGGCCGCGATGCAGCAGGGCATGCTGCTGGCGGCCGAGTACGGCTACGTCCGCGAGCTGCGCAAGGCGCTGGTGGCCATGTATCAGGGGCCGTTTGGCGGGACGCAAGAGGCGCCGCGGCTGTGGTGTGCGCTTGCGGCGCTTCTTGCGGCGCCCACGACGGATCTCGCGCGCTTGTATGGCTGCCTCGTTCGGGCGCAGCTTCGTGGCCACCACGCGCCTATGCATGATACCCTATCGTTCCCTGTGGATGCGTACACGCAGGCCGTGCTGCGGGGCGAGCCATGCCGGCCTGAGCGCATGTCGCAGCACGACTCGGACCGCTTCATGCGGCATGTGCGCCGCGACGATGTGGCGCGTATGCGGAGTGTGCTGCTCGGCGTCCTAAAGCGTGGCTCGATGCCGTCGATCGAGCATGTCGCGACGCTCCTGTGCAGGGCGTCGAGGCAGGCGTGGGTGGACATGCCGCCGAGTGAGCGTCGCGATGCGTATCGCGTATCGACGGGGTCGTTTCTTCGTCCACTTCGAAAGCGATGCCTGTCGTTTCCGGGGCTGTGGGAAACGGCGACGCTGCGTGCGCGAGAAAAAGAGGGCGACTGGCACAGCGCACTTCGACTGTGGCAGCAGCGCTTTGAGCCTGTGCGTGGCGTCTACGAGCCGGCCGTGCATGAGCTGGTGAGCCGCGCACGGCCCCCGACGCTGCCCTATGTGGCGTCGGTGACGGCGAATAGCGAGCGGCGTCCGGAGCGTACGCGGCATGAGCGTGCGCGGATCATGCCGACGCCGTACGCGGTCGCGACGGTGCTTCGGGCGATGGTGCGTGCGTACGGCCCGGACGGCAAGGCGCTGGCGCCCATGTATGCGGCGCTCGTGGACGCCGCCCAGCCCGGTGGGCCGACTGCGAGTGCGGCGTGCTTTGAGGCGTTCATTGCGATGTCGAGTCGCGTGGATGCGAAGCGCTTCGTGAGTCCGCGCGTCTCGCGCACGACTGCGCAGCAGCTGCCCACGATGTGGACGATGCTGCGGGACATGCAGGCCGCGTGTATCGTGCCGCGCTCGTCGACGTGGACGCTGTTTCTGCAGGCGCTGCTGCGTGATCGGTCGCGGTCCAAGTGGCGCATCGTGCTGCATGTGCTGAACGAGATGCACCGCGGCGACCACGAGCGCCGTGCGCTGCTGCCGCGTGCGACGCCGGCGACGTATGCAGGTCTCCTGCATGTGCTCACGCGCGTGCGGCAAACGTCTCGTACGCGGCGACGGCGGTGCACGATCCGGACGCTGATGCGACGGCGGTATGGGGATGGAGTGTATGCTACAGAGAGGGCTAGTCGACGCGCTTGATGGGGTGCAGCATGGACGGCGCGCGGCACACGTCGGCGTGCCGCTTCCAGCCCATGTACAGTTCCTTGGCGTGCTGCGCGTGATAGTAGAACGACGAGTCCTTGTGGAGGTTTTCGTGCCGCTTTTCGTAAAAGTCGGGGCGGTTGAGGAGTTGGTGCAGCTCGAGCCGGTCCCAGTCGTGGCGGAAGTAGATGGGGTGGGGGGCAAACACGCCCTTGAAGGGCAGCGGGAGCGTGTAGGTGAAGCCGGCCTCGGGGTAGAAGGAGTGGTTGTGGGACGGCGGGAGCTGCGAGTGCAGTACGAGCGTGGTGGGCCAAGCCTCGCAGTGGAGCGACTTTTTCGCCTCGGCGTTGACGACGTTCATCGCCTCGAGCAGGCCGCGGCTCATGCGCATGTTTGTGCCGATCGAGGCGCGGCGGTGCGTGTCCCAGCCGAGCGGGTAGTTTTGCACGTCGTGCGTCCACCACCAGCCGCTGCCGCGTGGATCGAAAATGGGGCCGAGCGTGATCAGATCGGCCTCCTCGCCGACCTTGGTCGTGTCGCGCGGGTCGTCGGTCATCCAGATCTTTTCCGACGCGGGCACGCCGGGCATGTACCACGTGTCGTACTTGAGCATGCCGGGCGCGAGTGGTTCGCGGCGCGCGTACTCCTCGATGCCCTCGAAAAAGTCGAGGTAGTTGCCGATGTAGCGCACGTCCATTTCCCAGTTGTAGACATAGTCGTACTCTTGGTGGTCGAGCCAGAACTTTTGCAGCGCCATGAGACAAGCGCGGTACGAGGTCTGCGCAATCATGTTGTTGATAAACTTGCCGGGCAGACCCGCGTACAGCACCTCGAGCTGCTTCTCCGACCAGAGCTCGACGAGGCCCCAAAACTCGCGCGGCACGCTCGATGCCAGCACGCGGTAGCGGTCCCACTCGGACGTGAACACGCTCAGATTCGGGTCCTTGACCTCGACGAGGATGCGCACGTCGTACGGCGTCTGGGGGTTGTTCAGCGATAGCTCGCTGATCATGGCGCGCAGGTTCAGTATGTCGTCTTCGCGCCACGGATAGCCCTCGTACGCCCGCATCACAATCGCCGTGCGCTTCATGGCCGGGTTCGTCAGGTACTCTTGCGGCGACGTCGTCCGGTTCGCCGCGCCGCGCTGCGCATAGCAGGCGTCCATCAGCGCGCGCCAGTCGGGCGCGAAGGCCTCGTCGGGGCGCCGCGCATTCGCATGCATCAGGCGCGTTCGCAGCAGCTCTTCGTACTCTTTCATCGGCATGTGCTCAGGGTACGGCAGGCCGTGCAGGGGGTCGTAGCCCAGGCGCTCGCGTGCCTCGCGCACATCGGGCCGCTGCTGCTCGCGCATGGCCCGAGGATCGTCGGGGTCCTCGTCGAACGAGGCCTTCGTGCGCGGCAGTAGTTCGTCGGGCAGGCGGTACGTGATGCCCAGCGCCTCGTCGGTGTACATGCTGTACCGCTCGGCGTACGTGATGCACTGGCTGCCATCGAGACCGACGAGCTCAAACTTGCCGACAATCGGCTGTGGATGCGTCGGTGGCGTCGGGTGCGCCTGGAGCGGCGAGAGAGGCACCAGCTTGCCATGCGGGCCGGGACACCGATCAAACTGCGGCGGGAAGGTGCGGTGCCGAGGCGCCTCCGACACGATCGCACCGTGTGCGTCGCGTGGGACGCGCGCATTCGGATCCACGCGGTAGTACGCCATCTCGCGCCACTCGGGGCGCTGCATGTGGAAGAGTATCAGGGCGCATACGGTGCCGAACGTGACGACGGCGACGATCGTCTTCCATCGGAACGTGATCCAGCGTACGACCAACAGGCATGCAAAGGTAGCCCATGCCGTCACATGCCCCGGTCCTCCGCCGCCGCCGCTGCCCTTGGGCGAGCGCGAGAGCGGCTGCGATACGGGCGCGGGCAAGGGGCCGTCATGCCGAGCGACCTCGTCGTCGTGGTCGTCTGTCGATACAGGCGTGTACGGCTTGAAGTGGAAGCGCTGTGACACGTGTGCACCGCTCTCCTCCAGCGGCGACGAGGGCCGAGCTTCCATCGAGGGCCGCATCCAACGCGGCTCCGTCGCTCGATCGACGTCCTGGATCGCTGGGCACGCGGACGTCGTATCTCGGCCGAAAAGCCACGCGACACGCGCTCGACAGGCCGGCCTGGCTCCGCGGCCCTCGGTGGCGAAGAACGAGGGAGCGTCGTGAGGGCGCGGCAGGATGGCAGCCGCTGGATCGTGGGTGCGCCTCCTTCCATGCTGGGGCCGCGCATCGTGAGAGGGCAGGTTGGCGCATTGGCAGCCCGTGAGCTAGGGTGAGGCGAGAGGGGCGCTCACGAGGCGCTCATAGGCGCGTGTGCCTGGTACGCATGATGCGTGAGGACGTGGCCGCGAGGGGTGTGACGCTGCTGCCCTCTCAGCAGCGCTGCTCCGCAGGGACGAGAGGGGTGCTGGCGCTGCCTATGCGTGCACGGAGCGTACGTAAGCGCGCCGCGTGACGAGGCAGTCGTCCTGCGGCCCAGTGATGAGAGCAAAATTGCGGCGGGTTTGGATGATCTTCTCCCGTCGTCTAGTTGGTTTATGACACGGTGCTTATAGAGGTCCAAAGGCACATTGCCCCTATGCACGGCCCGCTTTGCTGCGGAGAGACACGCCGTTGTCCGGGGTTCGAATCCCCGCGGGAGAATTTTTTTGGACCGCCTTGGCCTTGGCGCGCGGCCGCGTGAGGTGGGCTTGGGGGCTGTGACGACCATGAGGGCTACGGCTCACGCGGAGCCTGGCGCCGCTACGAGAGGCAGCCCGCGTGTGGTGTGGGCGCCAGAGCACGGCGGTGCAGAGCGCGCTGGGCTCGTGGGCTTCTCGACGATCGGTGGGAGGCACCGCCGCGGAAGAGACGCTTGGGCGCCAGCAGAGTCGCGATCGTGTCTACGAGGCCGCTCAGGGCCATGCTATCCTGTCCCGCGCGGAACGAAGTGCATGCACCATCGTAGTGCACCACTCAGATGGCGCGGAGTTTCTGTGCCTCTCGTGGCCGCACGCCGACGACGTGACGACCACATGAGGGTCGGGTGCACACCAGTGCCAGAGCTACGGAACGATCGCGTCTGCATGGATCGGGAAGGGCGCACTGCGCAGCGGCTGGCCCTGGTCGAAGGCCTGGGCCGCCGACAGGGACCGGCCGAGCGCGTCCTCCTTCTTGACCTGGTATATACGCACGAGCCAATTTTCACTGGTAAACACTTCGTCGAGCGTAGCGAGCTGGGGCGACGTTGAGGGGCCTCGGCTGTTGCGGGCGCGGTCCATGCCGGCCTGACCGCCAAAGAGCTCGTTGTAGCGGTGGTAGGTCATCTTGTACATGAGGCTCTCGCGCATCGTCGGCGAGGCCTCATCGTCTACGCGGTACTCGCCTGACGGCGTGAAGAACTTGTGCTCTTTGATCTCGTCGGGCCACAGGCCCTGCGAGATGCGGATCATCCACAAAAACTTGTTGAGGTCGTCGCCGCTGTAGCCGAGTAGGCCGCCAAAGATGATGAGCACGTAGTCGACGTCGTGTTGGCGGAGGATCGGGTAGGCCCGCTCCTCGGGCGACGCCATCGCCTTGCCGACCGTCGCGATGTGGGTATTGTTCCACGTGTTGTTGTCGACGAGCGTCGTGCGGTCCGCGAAGCCCGCGATCTGGTAGCCATAGTCCCACCAGCTCATCACCTTGGCGTCCTGCGGCGTGTTTTCGCGGAGCCAGTAGTACGCCTCGCGGAAGTCGTCGATGATCACGGACGAGCCGTCGCTCTGCTGCGACGCGAGCACGACCGAGGGCGACGAGTACGCCATCGACGTGATCATCGTGCAGTGCAGCACAAACAGCTCGAGCACGAGCATGAGGCAGCCGATCACCAGGCAGCGCGACTCGATCGGCATGCGCTTCGTGCGCGGAGCGCGCTCCGCGCGCTTCGGCGCCGCGGGGCTCGGGCCCGCGTACGTGTCGATGAGCGTGCTGGCCGCGACGGCGGCGCACACACACACGCACGGCGTCAGCGTGAGGATCAGACGCACCATCACGCCCGAGAAGTACGAGGCCATCACGGCGTAGATGACGACAAACACATGCTCGTCCCGCAGCTCCTGGAACAGGAAGAACAGGCCGGCGGGGAACAGGAGCGCGAGGCAGTGCAGGTCGAGGAAGTACGTGCTCCATGCCGGCGGCTGGTGCTCGGACACGGACGCAATGATCGGGATGTGCTTCTTGGCGTACGACGTGTCCCACAGCGAGTAGAAGCGGCCTGTCCACGGCGCGATGTAGCCAGCGTACGTGAGCGCGACGAGCGCCGCGAACGCTGCGAGCGCCAGGACTGCGACGCTCGCGCGCACCAGCACCTTGAACTGCGCGGACGACACGTATCGCCGCACGGTTTCCGTGAGCGCAATCAGCTGCAGCAGGCCAAACACGCCGAGCGCGGCCATGTGCTCGGACGTGCGCACGGGCTGGAACCCGACAAAGGGGATCTGCATGCTAGCGAGCGTTCCGATCGCGTAGAACGACGAGTACGCCACGTACAGCCGCTCGCTAAAGCGGCCCATGAGGACGAGCACCAAGGCGTGCAGCGGGATCATGTTGGTGATAAACACGTAGCCACCCCACGCGGCAACCATGTAAAAGTACGAGAGCGCTGTGAGCATGCCAAAGAGCATGCTGCCGTCGCGCACAGAGCGCACCCACAGATAGAACGTGAACAGCAGCAGAAAGATGGCGATGGCCTCGTTATCGTACGAGCCTGCGACCGAGCGCGAGATGTAGCCAGGCGCGATGCCGATGAACAGCGCGGCCAGAAGCCCTGCCGCATCGTCCTTCATCATCGACGTGAACAGGTAGGCGGCCAGCACAGTCAGCACACTAAACATGGGCGCAAGCATCACGCAAATGTCGCGGATGTTCACAGGCACATGGAAAAAGTGCAGGATATTGTACAGCGTGCCGCTCGTGACCATGAGGCCGGGGAACACGGTGCCACCAGCCGCGCGGCCGAGCGGGTACCAAGCCGTCGGATCGAACCAGTTCCAGAACCGGTAGTACCCGTCCTGCGTCAGGACCTTGGTCGCGCGGAAGTTGAACCACGGATCGAATTCATGGATGATCGATTCGTACCGCACGACAGAAAACAAGCGAGACGATACAGCGGCGACAGCGATCAGAAACAAAATCACCATGCGCAGCAGCGACGCCACATTCTGCCGCGTCTCGAGCGTCGCCATCGTCGGGGCCCAAGGCGGCTCACCGCGCGGCGTCGCCCTGAGCCGCCTATTCACGTGATCACATGCCACGTGGACATCAGCTTCGCGCTCCGGCGCCGCGGCGGCGCTTCGTCATGCCCCCTGCTCATGTGGCGGCCGAGGCGCAGGCGTGCGCCGAGGCCGACGTCGATGTCGCATACATCACTGTCGCGCTCGAGGACGCGCTGCGTGATGCTAGGACGGGCGCGTCGCCCCTAGCGATATCGATCGTCGCGCGTCGCGAGGCGTGCACGTCGCGCACGGCGCTGTGTGCCGCCGGCCGCATCGTGTGGGCGCGGCCGCTGCGCCCCGAGATGACCGAGGAGGCCGAGGTGCACGCGCGCATGGCTGTGTACGTGCACCCTGCCTTGGCGCGCTCGACGGACGTCGCCGTCCGCGCCGTCGAGCCCGTGCGCCTCGCTGCCGTGTACGTGGCGGTGGCGGCCGGCGACTACGAGCGCCTCGCTGCCGACCAGGCAGGCGTGCAAGACGCGCTGGATGGGCGCATCGTGTGTACGCATGCCTGCGTGCCCTTACTAGGCGCGAAGGCGCGTGTGCTTATGAGCGAGCCCGTCGCGCAGGGCGTCGTCGATGCGTCTGCGACGCGCGTCTATGTGATCCAAGAGCGCACTGTCGCGGCCGCCGAGGAGGACGTCGCTGTGGCGCCACCTGCGATTGACGAGCGCTTTCTGGCATGCGATACGAGTGCGTCGCCTGCTTTTCGCGCGCGCCTCATGCCGCACGCCCAGCTTGTGCACGATGCGATCGAGGCGTGGAAGCGGCGCGGCAACGATGCGTATGTCGATATCGAGAGTGTGGTGCTTGTGCGTGAGCGAGCGCTCGCGAATCTGGCTCTCTTTGACGGCGACTGGGCCGTCGCGACCGTGTGGCCTGATCGCAAGCCGCGCGTCGTCCGTGTGTGCATGACGAGCGACGCCCTAGCGCTCGACGAGGCGTATGTGCCGCCGATGCTCCTCCAGAACCTGTGTGACGGCGCGACGTTCGATCCGCTGCGTGCCGTCGCGCTGCATCTGGACCCGCTGCCGCCGCATGTGGCCGAGGAGGCCATCGAGCTCGCTGAGCCGCCGTCCAAGCCGCCGCTGATGCCGTGTGCCGAGCACATGTGCATCGCGACGATTGCGTCGCCCGTGACGACGGACCGCGCCTATGATGCACAGTGCGCAGATGCGCTGCGAGCGCACCTCGCTGACCACCCACGCATCCTGCGCCAGGGCGACGTGATCGCCGTCGCCCTCACCGCCGGCCGTGCGCGATTCCAGCACATCGACACGGCACGCGAGCAGATGCCCGCTGCGTCGCATGACCTGCGTCTGCCGGGCCATCCGCCGACGTACCTGCGCGACGCGGTCTACTTTTGCGTGAGCGAGCTCACGCCCGAGCTCGTCGACCCCGAGACGCTGCAGCGCCGCATCCCGACGACCATGCCGGCCCTGCGGCAGTGGTGCCTGACCCTGCTAGCCTCGGGCTCGATGGCCGGCGCAGGCTGCTGGGTCGATGCGCACACCACGCGCATCCTGCAGAGCGGCACGGTCCAGCGCCGCGTCCTGACGGACGTGCACGGCTGGCTCGGCTTGGCGTCCGACACGCCGCCCTGTCCGCCCGACCACACGCCCTTGACGCAGCCGGGCTCCGCGTGGTCGCGGCTCGCCTCGCTGCTGCACGCGGCCCTATCGCCTCGTGCGCAGTCGCTCGGCGTCCACCTGCACCTGCTGCTCCAGGGCGCCCGCGGCGTAGGGAAGCGCATGCTTGTTCGCTGGGCCGCTCAGCGCGTGGGTGTGCATGTGCTGGAGCTGCCGAGCACGATGCTGGTGGGCGATACGGATGCCCATACGGAGGGCGCGCTGCGTGCGCGGTGTGAGCGCGTGCGCTCGTGCATGCCGTGCATTCTCCTGCTGCGGGATGTCGATCTGCTCGTGCGTCGCGGCGCGGGCGAAGCGGCGCAGCAGGCTGTGGTCAAGATGCTGCATCGGTGCCTGAGTGACGACGGCGGTGTGCCGCTGGTGATCGGCACCGTGGACGATGCTGAGGCGTGTCCTTCCGCGCTGCGTGCGCTGTTTCCCGAGACGATCGAGCTGCGTCCGCCGTCGGAGCCGGCGCGGGCGCAGCTGCTGCGTATGGCGCTCGAGACGTGCGAGCCTGGCGCGGATGTCGATGTGCATGCGCTCGCTGTGCAGACGGCCGCGCTGCTGGCCGACGACCTGCGCGACGTGGTCGACCGTGCGCGCCTCGCGTCGATCAAGCGCCTCGGTGCCGCTGGCACGAGCGATCTTGTCGCAGCGCGCCCGGTGGTGTCGGCGGCTGATTTGGACGACGCGCTAGCGGCCGTGCGTGCGCGATACAGCGAGAGTATTGGCGCGCCCAAGATCCCGAATGTCACATGGGACGATGTGGGGGGCCTCGCGCATGTCAAGCACGAGATTCTCGACACGGTGCAGCTGCCGCTCGAGCATCCGGAGCTGTTCAGTGATGGCGTCAAGAAGCGCAGTGGTGTGCTGCTGTATGGTCCGCCCGGGACGGGCAAGACCCTGATCGCGAAGGCCGTCGCGACGTCGTGCGCGCTCAACTTTTTCTCGGTCAAGGGCCCCGAGCTGCTCAACATGTACATTGGCGAGTCGGAGGCGAATGTCCGCCGTGTGTTCCAAAAGGCGCGTGATGCCAAGCCGTGCGTGGTGTTCTTTGACGAGCTGGATTCGATTGCGCCCCAGCGAGGGCATCAGGGCGACTCGGGTGGTGTGATGGACCGCATCGTGAGTCAGCTGCTCGCCGAGCTCGATGGGATGGCGTCAGGCTCGGCTGCGAGTGACGTGTTTGTGATCGGTGCGACGAATCGGCCGGACCTGCTGGACCCGGCGCTGTTGCGGCCCGGCCGCTTTGATCGCCTCCTGTACCTGTCGGTGGCCGAGACGCACGATGCGCAGCTCCACATCTTGCAAGCGCTCACGCGCCAATTTGCGTTGGACGACGACGTCGGTGATTTGCGCGTGATTGCGGAGCAGTGTCCCTTCCACCTGACGGGCGCCGACTTTTACGCGCTGTGCTCGGACGCGATGCTGAAGGCCATGTCGAGCAAGGCTGCGGAGATCGATGCCGTGGTCGCGCGCCTTGACGCCGAGCCGCGCGCGCCCGAGCACGCGCACTGGCCGCGTCCGCTCACCGTGCCGTTCTACCTGTCGGAGGTCGCGCAGCCCCACGACGTGCGTGTGCGCGTGAGCCGACGGCACTTTGAGGAGGCGCTGCGCGAGCTGTCGCCGTCCGTGTCGCCGCAGGAAATGGCGCATTACCGACAGGTCCAGCAGGCCTTTTCGCAGCCCAGCGACCCGGCGGCCGCGGAAGGCCTCGATACCCCGCCGTCCCGGCACGATGCCCTGGACGCCGCTTCTGCGGGACCCCACACGGCCCCTGCATAATCACGTGATCGGTACGTAGCGCGGCGAGATGGGCCGACGGGCGCCCCGTGGCCCGTGGTCTGTGACGACGATTTGTGAACGATGAAAGTGACGGTTATTGGTGCTGCTGGTGGTATTGGCCAGCCTCTTTCGCTGCTGCTCAAGCAGTCGCCCTATGTGACGGAGCTATCGCTGTACGATGTGGTGAATGCGCCTGGTGTGGCGAAGGACATCTCGCACATCAACACGCCGGCGCCCGTCTCGGGCTTCCTGCCGGACCAGGATGGCCTGGCGCAGGCCGTGAAGGACGCGCGTCTGATCATCATCCCGGCTGGTATGGCGCGCAAGCCTGGCCAGACGCGTGATGACCTGTTCAACGTCAACGCCTCGATTGCGTACGGCATTGCCGAGGGCATTGCCAAGTCGGCGCCGCAGGCGTTTGTGCTGGTCATCTCGAACCCGGTCAACTCTCTCGTGCCCGTGTTTGCCGAGGTGCTCAAGACGCACAACGTGTTCGACCCCAAGCGCCTGTTTGGTGTGACGTCGCTCGACCTCGTGCGTGCGTCGACGTTTGTGGCCGAGGCGACGGGCCGTCCGCAGGATGCGGACAAGTTCCACGTGCCTGTGGTCGGTGGCCACTCCGGCACGACGATCGTGCCGCTCGTGTCGCGCACGCAGCCGGCGGCGCAGCTCGACCAGGCGCAGATCGAGCAGCTCACGCACCGCATCCAGTTCGGTGGTGACGAGGTCATCCAGGCCAAGAACAACACGGGCAGTGCTACGCTCTCGATGGCCTTTGCGGGCGCGCGCTTCGCGAATGCCGTGCTCGCTGCCGCGCAGGGTGCCACGTCGGACCTGCCCGAGTACAGCTACATTGACCTGACGGCGGACGAGGCCGGGGGCCGCGCGGTCCAGGACGTGGTCGGCCGCGTGCCCTTCTTCAGCGTGCCGATCACGCTGGGCCCGAACGGTGTGGAAAAGATCCACGCCCTCGGCGAGCTCTCGTCGTACGAGCGCCAGCTCGTGTCCCAGGCCGTCGAGGGTCTGCAGGGCAACATTGCCAAGGGCGTGTCGTTCCAGCCCACCAAGCTCTAAGTCGCTCATAGCACGTGATCATAGGCGATGCTTCTCCCCCTCATGACCGAGGCCGACGCGGTGGCGTGGCTGAATCGCGAGATGCGGGGCCTGGCGCCATCGCGTGCGTCGGGATCCTGGACGCAGCGCGTCGCGGAGAGTGGCGCGGCGGATGCGCAGCACGTCGAAGCGCGGCTCGCTGAGCTGCACGGGCGCATTCGCACGGCGCGCTCAGAGCATGCCGCCGAGATCGAGAGGCAGATCCAGCGCGCGCGCGCGAATGTGCCGCTGGTGGCCGAACAGGCGCAGCTGGTAGCGCGTGAGGCCGCGCACTTCCGAGCGGCGCTGCAGGCGATGCGCCACAGCGAGCCCCCGGCCGCGCTGGCCTGCGTGCATCGTCTCACGGACATCCAGCATCGGATGCAGCAAGCGCGCGACCTGCTCCAGGCGGCCGATGCGTGGTCGTATGTCGAGGCGGATGTGCATGCACACATCCAGGAGCGCGACTACGCGCGGGCCGCGCAGCGGATCGCTGACGTGCGCGACTCTCTCGCGCAATTCGCGCACAGCGAGCATGTGTCGGCTCAGACCGCGGTCCTCGCGCGCCTCTCGGACACGCTCCTGCGCGAAGTGCAGCCCGTGCTGGCCGCGGCGATCACGTCGGGCGACGTCGACGCGATGGAGCTGTGTGCGGCCGTCTATGCCCGCCTTCACCAGGACGACGTGCTGGCCGAGCTGTACCTGCCCGCCCGTGCCGAGCGTGTGCACCGCGTATGGGCCGAGACGGACGCCACCCTGCCTGCCAAGATGGCGCAGCTGGGCGAGGCGCTGGGCGCGCTGGCCGACGAGGAAGTGCACACGTTCGCGCCGCGGCTCTTTGGCAACGAGGCGGCCGTCGTCGTCGCCCACACTCTCGCGACGCTCTCGCCGAGTCTCGCGACGTGCGTGGCCACCGCCCAAGCGCCCCTGCCGGACATGGTCCAGGCGTACGAGGTGGCTCATGCGTGGGCCGCTCGTCTTGAGGCGCTGCTGCGCGGCGCGACGACGCAGCCCGTCGTACAGCTGCGCGGCTCGCGCGACTGGCGGCCGTATATCGAGGAGGCCTTTGCGCCGTTCAAGGCGGCGTACCGCGCGCTGGAAGAGGCGTACATCGAGCAGGCGTGGTCCGACACGCAGCCGTCGTTTGCCGCGCAGCTCGACCGCGCAATGGTCTCGTCCCTGTCGGACGACATGGCGCCGTGGCTGCAGTGTGTGACGCTCGTCGCCGAGCTGCTGCATGACCAGGTCATGCTGGCGCGTGCGCTGCGCACCGAGGCGCTGCAGCGCGCGCACGCTCTCGGCGCGCCGCTCTCTGATACGCAGGCGGCGCTGCATGCGGCGCTGGACCCGGGCGTCGCACACCGCCTGTCGTCGACGATGGACCTGCTTCGGCAGCGGTACCAGTCGCATGCGCGTGTGAACGCGACGATGCACCTCGCGCTGGCCGACGACCTCGATGCGCTGCACGACTGGAGTCTGATCCGCGCGGGGGCCAAGATGCTGGGCGTCGTCCGCGAGGCGGGCGAGGCGATGGACACGGCGCTGCACGCCGCGCAGCGTCTTGTGATGGAGCTGGTGCTGACCGTGTTTCGACAGCATCTCGACACGTACGTCACGCATGGCGCATGGCGCGAACATGCGCCGGCGCGCGCGGATCCACGTGTGCCCATGCCGACGTTCAGTCTGAGCCCGACGGAGGGCATGGTCCGTCTCGGCGAAGGGCTGCTCAATCTGCCGCGCCTCTTTGAGGCGCTGGTCGAGCGCGAATGGGTCAACTTTGCGTACGGCGTGCACGCCCTCGACGACGAGCGGCCGCGCAAGACGCGCACGCTGTCGGCCAAGATGCTGACGCACGACATGCCGGACGATACGCTGGACTATGTGCTGAGTGCGTGGCTGCGCTCGCTGACGCTGGCGCTGCTCGCGTCGCTGCAGCAGGACGCGTTGCCGCGCATTGTGGCGTCGCGCGAGTTTGGCAGGGCGCAGCTGGCGGCGGACCTCGACTACCTGTGCACGATCGCCTCGGCGCTGAACGCGTCGTCGAGCGCCTTGCGCGAGTGGGTCGATGTGCTCCAACTCGATGCGCGGGCGGCGAGCGCGCTGCCTGCGAGCAGCCCTCTGCGTGCGTCGCGCGCCTTTGCGCTAGTGTGGACGACATGATACCCATCCCCTCGTTCGTTGTCCACGACGCCTCTCGTGGGTCTGCGTGGCCTCTACGTAGCATGTCGACGTTGCAGAATCGCTGCGTGCAGCTCATCGAGCATGTGCACGGTCGTCTCCCAGCTGACGCACGCGTCGGTGATCGACACGCCGTACGAGAGGTCGGCGCGCGTGCTCCCGTTCTTGGGCTCGCTCTGCTTGCCTTCGTGGATGTGCGATTCGATCATGATGCCGGTGATGGCCTTCTGGCCACGTGCGAGCTGGGCGGCAATGTCCGCGGAGCCCTTGGGCTGGTTGCGGAAGTCCTTGTTGCTGTTGCCGTGGCTCACGTCGATCATGATGCTGGGGTGCCGCTCCGGCAGCGCCTTGAGCAGGTTGGCCTTGCTGGCCTCGACGCTCGCGGCATCATAGTTCGTGCCGCTCTTGCCGCCACGGTGGATGATGTGCAGGTCCGTGTTGCCCGACGTCTTGACGATCGCGGCGGTGCCCTGGTCCGTGACGCCCATGAACGCATGCGGCTGACTCGATGCGCGAATCGCATCGACCGCCACGCCAATGCCACCGTCCGTCGAGTTCTTAAAGCCGATCGGCATCGAGAGACCCGACACGAGCTCGCGGTGCAGCTGCGACTCGGTCGTACGCGCGCCGATCGCACCCCACGAGTACAGGTCCGAGAGGTACTGTGGCGAGATGGTATCGAGCACCTCGCACGCCACGGGCACGCCCATGCTCGTGAGATCGAGGAGGAGCTGGCGCGCCACACGCAGACCCGAGTTGATCTTGAACGAGCCGTCCAGGTCAGGGTCGTTGATCAGACCCTTCCAGCCGACCGTGGTGCGCGGCTTTTCAAAGTACGCGCGCATGATCACCACGAGGCCGTCCTTCCAGCGCTGCTCGTACGCCTCGTGCAGTCGTCGGGCATAGTCCTTCGCCTGCTCGACGTCGTGGATCGAGCAGGGACCGACGATCACGAGCAGGCGGTCGTCCTGGCCGTTGATCACACGCGCCGCATCGCGTCGGGCACGAGCGATCGTAGCCTTCGACTTGTCGCTGACAGGAAGCTCCCTCATGAGCTCCTGCGGCGACATGAGCTGCTCGTAGCCCGTCACGCGCGTGTCGTTGGCGTACACAATCTCTTCCGACATGCTGGCAGAGAGGCAACGACGAGTCACGCGCTGGCCCACGGCCGATGAAGCCGCTACCTTGACATTAGTCAGCGTTATGGATCCTATGACAGGACAGGGGCGCCGACCGCCTTTTTGAGCATCTCGCGCGCCCAGTTGGACGTCTTGCGGGTCTCGGGGCCGTTGCCGCGGCTGCGGCCGACCTTGATGTACTCCATGACCCATGGCTGCTGCAGCTTGGCCATGACGGGCCCGGACGGGTACGCTGAGGCAATGTCGCCCAGGAGACCGATGGTGTTTCGCAGCAGTGTCTCGGAGCGGTCCATGTCGGACGCCACGATGCCGATAAACGCGATGGTATAGTCCATGTAGGGGAGGAGGACGTCGGCCTTGTCCGCCGAGCGGAAGCCCGACACAATGCCGACGTAGGCCTCGGCAATGCCCTCGCGAAGGTCGTTGACGTACTCCATCATCTCGTAGTCCGTCGACTCGGGCGCGTTTTGCACCATGCTGGCCTGCTGCAGCACAGCCATCGCCGTCGACAAGTACGCCTCGAAGGCCGGGCCGATCGCGAGCGCAATATCGCCAAAGCAACTGAGGATGTGAGGCTTGACGTTCCGGTGCAGCAGAGGGCTCTGCAAGTCTTCCAAGAGCGCGAGAATCAGCGTCTCCGTATAGCGCGAGGCGTTCTCGCCGAGCGAGCGGCACACGTCGCCGACGATGCCGACGCTGATCGTGCACAGCTGGTGCTCTTCGTGGTTGCGCAGGCCCTCGACGAGGAACGGCAGGAACGCCTCGAGGTACTTTTCAAAGTCGGCCTCGAGGGCCACAATCACCGTGCCGACGGCCACAAAGGCGTCTTCCAGCACGGTCGGCTGCTTCGCACTGTTCTGAATAAGCGTGAGCAGCGAGGTCATGAGGCGGTCGCCGATGGGCGCCATGCCATGCTGCAGACGACGCACGGCAGCGATCAAGACACTGCACAGGTTGCTTTGCAGCTCGGCCCAGTTGTTCCGGTCGTCAAGACCAATAAGCTGCGGCACCATCGCATGGAGCGCCTCCTGGCGCTCTAGAATGTGCACCAGCACCGTGCTGACGTGCGCGAGGCAGTCAGTGGCGCAGTGGGCGATCGTCGAGGCCAGGGCCTCGTACGCGGACGTGCGGCTGTTCGACTCGTTGTTCGGCCGGTCCGTGACGTGCATGAGCTGCGTCACGATCATCTCAAAGTACGGCGACAGCGACGTCGTGGGTGGGTCCGGGTCGTCGAGCGAGGACAGGATGCCCTTGTGCTCGGCCAGGTTGATGAGCGCCCAGCACGCATGCGTCACGATCCGCGGCTCGTCTTGCAGCGCGCCCAGCAGCGCCTGGATGAGCGGGCCGAGTTGCAGCTCGGGCGTGATGGCGTCCGGCGCAAACTCGCACATGCGGCCCAGCGTCCAGGCCGTCGTGTCCTTGACGGCCGGCGAGGGGTCGTGCAGGGTCTCGAGGACCGTCGGCAGCGCCTGTGTGACGAGCGTCGTGAGCAGCTTGCTTTCTGGGCCATCCATGATGCTGCCGAAGCACATGAGCGCGGCGTCGCGGCGGCGCCAGTCGGGCGACTTGACGTTACCCTCGATAAACGGCACGGCGAGCGCGACGATGTGGTCGCCGACGACCTGCGCAAGCAGGCCAAGACAGGTGCCGGCCGCCTTGGACGTGTCCCACTCGTCCTCGTCGGTATCTTCGTCTTGCAGGGCCAGCAGCTCCATGAGCACCGGCGCGATTTCTGGGAGCGCGATCTGGGCAAAGTGGTACGATACGTGTGCAGGCTCCTCGTTGAATTCGAGCGCTTCGGCGGCCTCGAGCGAGAGCTCAATTTCCTCATCACACACCGTGGACCAGAACTCGACGGCCTGGAGCGCCACATGCGGCTCGGGATCGCGCATGCCCAGCACCGTGAGGCCAAAAAGCGCCTGCTCCATGTAGAAGCGCATCTTGTCGTAGTATAGCTGCATGATCCGCACAAGGTTCTCGAACGCTGCGACCTTGACGGCGACATGAGGCGACTGCGTCGCCTCGCAGACGACCTGCATGATAAAGTTGCGCTCGCCCTCGCGCTCAAAGTTGAGGCGCACGAACTCGAGCGAGTTGAGCAGGGCACGCAGCGCGGCGAGCTGCACCTCGGGCGACGTCTCCTCTTTCCGTGCGCCCTGAATGACGGCCGTGAGGATCTCGTTCGACTGGGCGGCGAGCACGGCGGGATCGACGACTTCACACGTGAAGCCGATGGCCTGGAGCGCCGCCTGGCGCTGGCACGGGTTGTGCAGATCACCGATCGCCGCGAGGAGCTGCGACACGAGGTCCGGCCACATGCCGCGCGGCAGTTCGATGGCGGCGATGGCGGCGGTGACTTGCGCCGCGACGGTGCCGGCACGAGGCTCGCTGCTGCTCAGCGTCATGAGCACCTTGCTCTTGACCTGATCGCGCGCTTCTGCCGAAAGCGCCGTCCAGCGGTCGGCATAGTCCTGCGCACGCCGGGCCTCGCGCGCCACGAGCGCGTTTTTGAGAGCGAGGCCGGAGGCGGTGCGGATGTGCACGAGGGCAGCCTCCGACGCCATCTCACTCGACAGCGATGTCATGTACATGGGGTAGCTATCACGCGCCGCTGCCTCCAGCGCCTGCTCGGCGGCCTGTCGGGTGGCATGGTCCGGCGACAGGGAGTGGGTGAGCAGTTCACCGGCATTCATCGTTCTGTCGTGTTGGGGGCAAGAAGGAAAAAAACACCGGGCGTGCGTGGGCCATAATTCCCAGTCTGGCAACGGCGCCTCGTGTGTGGAGACTATCGTCGGGCTCTACTCGACGGACGCGGCGAGGCGCCAGAGGCTCGGCGCTTCTTGTGCGTCTTGTTCGCCGCCTCGCGCTCCTCCTCCTCCTGCTCCTTCATCACAAGTAGGAGAAGCGTGTGGCAGCGGCGGGCGAGCTCTTGCGGCGTACGACTCTTAATGAACCAGTTGAAGCGGAACTCAGGGTACCCCAGCACATCGGCACGCACGCGCTCGTACACGTCGTCGGCGCCGAGGCCATAGTCTGCGAGACGCACGAGCAGAAAGCGGTCCTCCTCCTCCGAGTAGGCCTTGCCGCGCGTCTGGTTGTACGACAGGCGCAGCTCATGGAGCGGCTCGTCGTACGCCTGGACCTTGCGGCGCAACATCCGCTCATGCTCTGCCAGGCGGCGGCGCTTGCTCTCGCCTTCCTCGACCCGCTGCACGATGCGGTCGCCATCACTCAGTTCGTGCACGTGCTCCCAGAACACGTCCGCATACGCACGCACATCATCCACGGTCTTGTCGCTGCCGCCCGCCTGCATGTCGTCGGCGATCGCCGCATGCGATGTGCGTCCGTGCTTCTCGCACGCCTTGACGTACTGCTGAAAGTCGCGCCGGTGCCACTGGCTCCATCCTTGGGAGGCCAGCGCTTCCTTCTCGGCCTGCTCGGCCTCGGTCAGCGGCTCGGCGTGATCGATGCGCGCCTGTTCCTCCGCACGCTGCGCCTCGGCGGCCGCGTCGCCAGACTCGGGCGGCGGGACTTGGTAATGGAGGCTGCGTTGGTAGGCAGCCGTCTCACGCGTCTGTAGCTCGATAAAGCGCGGCGGATAGAACTGCCATTCGGGCGTGGCGACCTGGCGCGGCGCACGCGGCGCCTTGGGGGCAGCCGGCTTGGTCGTCGTACGCATCGCATCGCGGTAGTAGCTGTCGATCGAGTAATTTTGCTTGCGCTCGCGCTTGGCGGGCTCGATCCAGATGCCGGGGCGGCGGGCGGCGGCGCCCTTGTACTCCTCGCCCTCCCAGGCATAGGCCGACTCGCTCTTGATGTTGGTCAGCTCATCGAGGCTCGTGTACTGCCGGTATTTGGCCTGCAGCTCAGCAGTGCGGGCCTCACCCTGTGCAATGATCGCGTCAATGTCATCCTTGACGTCCATCGACGCCTTGTCATTGATGATGCGCTCAGCGCCGTGCTGGATCATGTCGACCAAGTCTTCCTTCTGGCCAGCGCCTTTAGGCTGACTGGCGGCACTGCTTCGACCCTGTTGGATGACGAGCTGGTCGAGACGCAGCTTCTGTGCGGCACGCTCAAGAATGCGCTCCTCAATCGAATGATCTGTCACGAGGCGGTACACGTACACCTGCTTCTTCTGGCCGATACGGTGTGCACGGTCCATGGCCTGCAGATCCGCCTGCGGATTCCAATCGCTGTCAAACAGCACGACAACGTCTGCGGAGGTCAGGTTGATGCCCAGACCACCGGCGCGCGTCGTCAGCAGAAACACAAACTTGTCGCTGCCGGGCCGGTTGTATTCGTCGATCGCCGCAATACGGTCTTCGTGCACGGAGCTGCCGTCAATGCGGCAGTAGGGGAACTCGCGGAACAGGCAGTAGTCCTCAAGGATATCGAGCATACGGCTCATCTGGCAGAAAATGAGCACACGCGAGCCGCGCTCCCTCATCTTTTTGAGCAGCTTATCGAGGATGTCCATCTTGCCACTATTGTACACGAGATGCTCGTCGGTCGTGTAGGGCGGCCCTGGTTCGGCGCCGTCAAAGAGGTACGGATGGTTGCAGCATTTGCGCAGCTGCATGACAATGTTGAGCAGGCGCGTCTTGCCCTCCTTCTTAGACAGAGCGCCGTTCACCGCGTCAATGTCCTTCTCGAGCAGCGACTTGTACCACTTGCGTTGCATGTCTGTCAGGCCGACAAACACGTTCGTTTCCTTCTTGGGCAGCAGGCTCTGCTCCACGTCGGCTTTGACGCGGCGCAGCAGGAACGGACGGAGCACCTTGTGCAGCTGCTGCACAATTGAGCCTTGTGCATCGTCGGCCCCATCGTCTTCGCCGCTGCCCTTGCCCTGGAACCACGCCTCAAAGTCGTCCGCGGACGAGAACACATCCGGCAGCAAAAAGTTGAGCAGACTCCAGAGCTCCATCAGATTGTTTTGGAGGGGCGTGCCGGTGATCAGCAGCCGGCCGCGCGATGTGAACGAACGCACGATCTGCGAGAGGGACGAGTCGACATTCTTAATACGGTGAGCCTCGTCGATGACAATGTACTCCCACGCGAGCTTCTGAAGCGCTGGCTTCTCGCGCAGACACATTTCGTAGGTGGTGATGAGCACGTCAAACTTTTGGGGCAGGATGCGGTCCTGGATCATGGCATGGCGCTCCTCCTTGGAGCCCTGCAGCGTGAGGATCTCGAAGCCTGGCACCCATTTGTCGAATTCGCGTGCCCAGTTGTCGAGCGTCGACTTGGGCACGACAATGAGGTGGCGGCCGGGCGTGTCGCAGTAGTACTTCAGGTAGCCCAGGAACGAGACGGTCTGCAGTGTTTTGCCGAGACCCATCTCGTCGGCCAGGATGCCATTGATCCCGTTGTGGTACAGGGAGATGAGCCAGTTGAGGCCCTGGATCTGGTAGTCCTTCATCGTGCCGCCCTGAACGTAGCCGGGACTCTCGCGGAACGTAAATACTTGATCCTCGGTCTCCTCCTGCAGCATCTCCTCGTCCTCCTCGCGCTCCGACTTGCGGTGGTGATGCCTGTGGTCGCCACTCGCGCGGCTCTTCTTTCCGCGCTGGTTCGCCGACTCGTCAAGCAAGGCAGCAAACTCGGGATCGCGGTCCTTTTTGATGTCGATAAAGTGCTGGAACAGCTCCGTCTGGCCGAGGAGGTAGCTGAAGCGCTTCCAGCTGTCGACCGTCTTCTGACGGTTCATCTCGCTGCGACTCGCATCGAGACTCTCGTTCTGCGCTGCTCGCTGCGCACGCCGCTCAGGCATGGCCTGCGCGCCGTCCGACATGGTCGTCGCCGTCCGATCCACTGGGCCCTACAGCAACGCGCGTCGCCGCCGCGTGACAAGATATTTTCTTATTTACCCCCACCGAGGCGGCGCTATCGCAGCGACACACCCTGGCCTACATAGTGCGTGTCTGGGTCGCCGTACACGCGGTGGCGAATACCAAATTTGGGCTGGGCATCCGGCGCATGCGGTGCGAGCGCCGCGAGTGCGTCGCGAACCGAGTGCGCGTCGGAGGGCGCGGATGCACCGCGCTGCTGCGTCGGCGCAGCAGGCATGGACGCGCCTTGCAGTGTCTCAGTAAGGTAGCTGTTCCACCGAGCCTTGACTTCGTCCCAGAACGAGGGCGGCCCGGGGTGGAACGACGACCGCGTCGCATTGTGGCTGCGCCGTCCGGTCGACTTGTCGTAGTCGTTCGCCTCGGCCAGGCCGTCTGCCTCGGCGTGCATGGAGGTCACCATGAATTGCGTCTGATCACGCATGGACGCGTGCACCATGTACACCATTGCACCGGCAACCAGTGCGCCACCGACCGTCGACAGCATCGAAAGGCGCCCCATGGTGACAAATCGTCGTGGCCGACGGAAGCGCTGACGCACGCCCGGCCGGGTCCGACTTGTGTTTGTGTGTGGAGAACGGGCCTAGTAGGTCTGTGGCGTCCCCCTCACTAGGCCGCCTCGCACGGTCAACGCTGCGGAGCATGTCGCTATCGCTACGGCCCCTCGTGGTCCGGTTTGCGGATCCGAGCGTGGAAGATGCGCATGTGGATGTCATTTATGAGCGTGTGAAGCAGGAAGACGAGCGCGTGTGGCCGCAGCTGTATGATATCACGGTGAAAGACCTCAAGGCGCGGCTGTGTGCGATGCATGCATCGATGCAGGGCCGGCGCCTCCGCCTGATCTACTTTGGGCGCGTGCTTCCGAATGGCGTGCGTCTGGCGCCGTGGATCGATGCACTGATGCCGACGGAAGACCCTGTGACGCTCGAGCAAATGCATGTCGAGCGCGTGATGCACGACGCCATGTACGAGCTGCGCCCCACTGCCTCGAGGAGCGGCGAGGAGGTGCGCATCGCGCGCTTGCCGACTGTGTTTCTGCAGTGCTCTGTTGGATCATCGGTGACTGTGCCTCGTGACGACGACGACCCGCTGGCGGGCCGAACGACGCATGAGCCCCGCGGCTTTGATCGGCTGCGCCACACGGCCGGCATGTCGGACCTCGATATCCAAGTGATGCGCGAGCAGTTTCACCGGCGGAGCGGCCTGCTGCACAGTGGCGATGTGCTTCGAAGGACTGAAGAGGAAGATATGGCGTACACGATGGAGGAGCAGTGGATCGATAACATGGGCCAGCATCCTCTGGAGCAAGAGGCGTGGTGGGCGCACATTGTCGGGGGCCTGTTGCTCGGCTTTTTGTTCCCCCTCATGCCGCTCTTTTTCATGTACGAGCCCAAGCCGCTTGTGTGGTCTCGGCAGCTGCAGCGGCGCCAGGCAGCGGCGTCCGAGGAGCGCTCGCGTGAGCTGGAGTCGCTTTTGCAGCAGCTGTCTGACCAGATTCGGCAGCAGCCTGTCGAGGCGCCGCAGCGCGAGCGTATCGACGAGGCGCAGGCATCGCTGGATGCGCTGCTCGATCGGTTCCGGCGGCGCAGGTCCCCACGCGTGCCGCCTTCTTCGAGTGATGAGGACGGGGACGACGACGAAGAAGAGGCGGGGCCCGAGCAATCGGCGCGCCTCCCTCGCCTCGGTGTGTTTGACCGGAATCGGTACTTGGTGTTCTCGCAGAGGACCTACTTCTGTATCGTGATGGGCTTGATTGTCAAGTACGTATGGGTTTCTCACAGCAGCATTCTTGTCAGTGTGTTTCGCTTTGCAGCGTAGCTATGTGTCCCGATAGGGCGGGGCATCAGGTGCATCAGGCGCCTGATTCTCGTCCTCGTCCTCCAGAGCAAAGGCTTGGTACAGATCGTGCGTTTGCGCCTGCGCTGCCGACGAGGTATCGTGCCGCAGGCCCTCGAGCTGCACGGCCTCGTCGTCTGGCACGTGGGCATACAGGCCGCGGGACCATGGCATTACGCGGAATCGGAGTGCCAAGAACGCGAAGAGGAGCGCGATAAGCACGACGATGAGCACAGCCGCCATGCCAGCCCAGGCCGACGACGAAGCGTGCGCCAGCGAGGCGAGGTACGCCGTGTCCGCCTCCGGGGTCTGAGACGGCATACCAAACACGTGACTTGTTTCGCCCGGATCCGCGTCGTGGTCGGGTGGCAGGGCATGAGTGGGCTTGGCGAGGTGGCGGGACGAAGTGGGCGACGCGACAAAGGTCATGCCATGTGCGGGAGCACTGCCGAGAACGGTGGTCGTCGGCGCACCGGGAAGTGTGATCTGGTACTCGTTCGAGTCGGGCGGAAAGTTCCACGGCTTGGCGAGTTTGGCATTCCTCGCGGCGCCCCAGAACGTGAGACGCCAGGACGCAAGCTCGCCGCGCGGCGGCAGCGACGTGCCATTCCGCGGCGCATCCTCCTCCACGGATCCGTGATCCGACACTTCGATGGTCCACGCGCCGACCGGGTCCTCGCCCCAGTGCTTGAGCGTCATAAAGGTCCAGCCGGGGAACCCGTGCTTGTCGCTGTCGTAGCGCCGCGGACTCGCAAGCACACTCTTGGTCCCGTGCGGACCGTACAGCACGACCTGCACGTCGCCACGCCGCTCGTGCGTGATCCACACCGTCGTCGTGACATGCTCGAGCGACGCCAGATTGGCCTGTTGGAGCATGTCTCGCGTCACGTGGACCGTGTGATTGACCCGGCGTTCTTGCGACACGGCAGCGTGGACCGGGTACTCGGGCGTCTCGAGCCATGCCTGTGGCGGCACAAGTTTGTGGCTGCGAGCGTTTTCGACCAGGCGCGTCGCATCGACGACGCCAAAGCCGGACTTGTGGCTGTACATGAGCCCCGCCGCCGTCTTTTGCCAGTCGGGGTCCTCGAGGTTGATCGGCTCACTCGACTTGATCAGCAGATGCTGTGCGTCGCGCCATGTGAGGTCTGGGCGCACCTCGAGCGCGAGCGCAAGTGCGCCCGCAACGAGCGGCGCCGCCGCACTCGTGCCGCCGTGCGTCGATGTGCATGTGCGGTTCATCAGCCCCGGCACATTGCTCGTCGAGATACTCAGACCCTTGCCTGAGCTCCATGCGCTCGCAATGATCGCACTGCACATCTCCGAATAGTACGGCCGGTGTCCCTCACTGTCGACGGCAGCAATCGTGATCGTGTAGATCGAGTTGGTGTATCCGTCAAAGTTGCACTGGTCATCCACCGAGCCGCCATTGCCGCCGGCAAACACATACAGACTTCCCCGGCCCTTGCGCCCGTGATAAATCCCATTCAGCATGGCCTTGGCCACCAGGCCCCGGGGCCCGTCCATGCTCCGCCCGGAGTCGGACGGGCCCCACGAGCAGCTGTAAATGTCGCTGATTTGGTAACCATAGTTGAGGGCGGCCGCCTCGTCCGCATCGCTGATCGGGCCCGACAAGATCCGCACGCCTGCGACACGCGCGTCTGGCGCGACACCAACGCCACACACATCGTTCTTGGCTGCGACGATTTCTCCAGCGCAGCGTGTGCCGTGCGTATCGTCTGCGAGACGCGGCAGCGGCAGGTTCTGGTGCAGGTTAAAGTCGTACGAGGCACGCGCCTCAAAGGCATCGACCAGGTCCGGGTGTGTATAGTCGACACCGTCGTCAATCAGTGAGACAGTCACGCCCTTGCCACTCGCGAGTTTCCAGGCGCCACTGATATGCAGGTCATGGCCAGGTATGTTGTTGTTCAAGAGGTGCCACTGCTTGTAGAAAAGCGGGTCTTTGATGTGAAAGGCTTCTGCCAAATCGTTCGTGCGGTTCTTGGGCACAGGCGCCCGCTTCTCGCGCATCCACTGCTCGGTCGCAGGCTTGGGCGGCACGTTGCTGGGGTATAGGTGTGGCATGTGCGCGGCGTCGTAGATCACGTTGCGCTTGTGCCGCATACGCACACTCTGGCGCTCAAGTTGCACAGCGCGTGCGATACAGTCCAGGGGCACACAGGCAGAGCCGATGCACCGCTTTTCGTGGGGGCGCTGAGAGAGCGATGCATACCGCTGCAAGACAGGATCGGCATGCAGGGGCACCTCACCCAGCACGGACCGCCGTGAGATCTCATCTGGCTTCTCTGCCCGCAGCAGCCAGTGGTCACGCAGCTCACCCACCTGCTCAACCAACTCAGCGCCCAGTGCCTGGGCAATATGTTGGGGCGTCAGCTCCGATGCGTCCGCACACGGCGCATGCCGCACCTCGGCGACATAGTAGTGATGCGTGTCATACGTCCGCTTCTTTGGCATCGCACCCAGCGCACCCAGGGCTAGCACCACTGCGGTGCATGCCCACAGCGTCGGCGCCCAGCAACGCATCGACGGTCGGCGTCCAACCCACTGACCCTGAACACGTCGTCCTGCATCCCATCATCACGTGATATACATCCACTCGGCTCGCGAAGCTATCCCACTATCTAGTGCATGGCGGCCGTGTCCTTGGTCTCAACGGGCGCGCGCCTGGTCACGCTGGAGGCCTTGACGGCCGATGACGTGCCCTGCTCTGTCGGCGCAGTACGCGAAGCCGACTCTGTCTTCTTGGGCGCCATAGCGGGGCGAGCGCGGGCGCCGCCGCCAAGCAGCGACGTTAGCAGGCCCACAAGGCCTAGGAGCACAGCCACGACGGCGGCGTAAAAGCCGACAATATCAGACGACTGCTGCAGCACACGCAGCTTGTCCTGCTCGGTCGAGAGACGGTCGACAAGCACGTTCGTGCGGCGGCGGATCTGCTGGACAAAGTGGTCCAGACCCGACAGAGGCGCCTCGCGCTTGTTGCCGTTCTCGTCCCTGCTGAGCTCGTCCTTCTCGCGGTTCTGCTCGAGAGGAAGCTTCACGCGGAACGTCTCGTCGGCAAACTTAGCCGCCTCTTCGGGACTGGTTCCCACGTAGATATTGTCAAACTGGATATCGTCATCCATCGTCCACAGCTCAAAGCCAATACCGCCAATCGGGGCAAACTTGTTCGGGTGCAGATCCTCAAACCAGTTGGGGTTGGCGATCTTGCGCGGTGCCCACTCGCCCTTGTAGGCGGGGTTGGGAATCAGCGGCGCCGTCCACTTGCCCCTGTACGCGGGGTTCGCGACCATGGGCGCGGTCCATGGACCACAGCCCGACACGTCCTCACACTTGGGGTTTGGCACGGGCGGCGCCATCCACTCGCCGTCCTCGGCGTCGTCCCACTCCTCGGGCTTGACGGCGTTTGCGTCTGGCACCATAAGCGGCTCCTCTTCGAGCCAGTCAGCAGGCTTCTTAGCCGCCGGGTCACGAATCATCAAAGGTGCCTCCTCGTCCCAGTCGTCGGGCTTGCTGGCGTTGGGATCGGGGATCTCGGCCTCATCGACCCAGTCGGCGGGCTTGGTGTCCTCGGGGTCGTCAATCTCCTTGGGCGGGTTGACGGCCGGCGAAAAGTCCTCGAGCAGGTGGCCCTTGAGCACCGACTCCTCGTTTACGCGGATATCAAACGTGTTGTCGGGGTTCACAATGAGCGTGTACAGCGTCGAGACCTTCGAGACCTTGGCGTTCGGCGGCAGCTTGAGGTGCTTCTCCTCAAACACGCCCGTCTTGGGGTTCTTGTGCCGGAAGATAAAGTGCAGCTTGTTGTCAGCACCGCAGCGGTCAGGACCAAACATGATAGAGTAGGGCGTCGAGTCGCCAAACTTTTCAGGGTTGAGGTCGCTTTCGCTGCTGCTGAGCAGCTTGACGTAGGCACCACCACACGAGAGGCCGTTCTGCATCTTTACCTCGTACTGCACGACGAAGGGCTTCTCGCCATCGAGCTCGATCGGTTGGTCAAAGATCGTGCTGATCGCATGTTGACGGGCCTTGCTCTTCATGGTCAGCGCCGTGTCACCGGGAATACCAGGGAACACAGATGCCTCTTCGACAGACCAGACGCCTTCGTACTTGAACTCCTCGTTGCCGTTCTGGAACTTGCTAGCCTTGGAGGGCGTCCAGCGCGATTCCCAGCCTGGCGTAAACTGCTCAACAAAGAGACCCTGGATCTGGGACGGCACAAACGTGCCCTTGTCCTCAGCCTGCACACCAGAGGCAGCCTGCAGGGCCAGCGCGGCCATAGCACTCGAACTCACCGCGACGCGGAACGACTTCATCCTACGAAATGGAAGTAGGTACGAGAGATGCTACTGGCCAACCTTCCACGTGTTCCATGACAATGTCGGCCCATGCGCCTGCAGGACACGTGGCATCTGTGCATGCATGTGCTTATCTCCACTGTGCCTCGAGCCGTGCCACCTGTTCCAGCACCGCGCGGCGACTCGTGCCGCCGATGGCATTGCGACGCTCGACACTCTGCTCCATGTCCCACACAAGCGCAATGTCCGTGTCGAAAGCCGGGTGCAGCGTGCGCAGGTCGTCGAGTGTGAGGTCCGTGAGCTCGCAGTGGCGGTCTTCGGCCATTTTGACGGCCGATCCGGAAATGTGGTGCGTCTCGCGGAAAGGAATGCCTTTGCGCACGAGGTAGTCAGCCAGGTCGGTCGCAAGCATGTCAGGCGTAAGTGCCGCACGCATCTTGTCCGCATGGACCGTCATAGTGCTCAGTACACCAGTCAGAATCTGTAGACATGCCTTCGTCGTATCGACGGCATCAAAGAGAGGCTCCTTATCTTCCTGCAGATCCTTGTTGTACGTCGACGGAATACCCTTGAGCGACATCATAAAGCCACACAGATGGCCATATAGACGCCCGCTCTTGCCCCGAAGCAGTTCGAGGCTATCGGGGTTCTTCTTCTGCGGCATGATCGACGAGCCCGTGCTGTATGCATCGCTCAGCACGACAAAGCCAAACTCGGACGACGAGTAGATGATCAAGTCTTCGGCCATCTTGCTCACATGCACAGAAAACAGCGATGCCCACATAAGCATCTCGACCACAAAGTCGCGGTCCGCCACGCTGTGCATGCTGTTAGGTCCGACCGAGTCAAAGTGCAATTCTTTGGCGAGAGCGTCGCGGTCGAGGCCGGCGAATGGGTTACCAGCCAGCGGGCCGGCACCCAGAGGCAAGACTGAGACGCGCGGGCGCATCATGCGCAGCCGGTCAAGGTCGTTGGAGAAGTAGGACGCATGCGAGAGAAGCCAGTGAGCCCATCGAATCGGCTGAGCGCGCTGCAGATGGGTGTAACCGGGCATGAGGTGGTCGACCTCGGACTCGGCGCGCTTGACCATCACACGCAAGAGATCAGTGAGAAGGGTAACGATGGCATCAACTTCGTCGAGGAGCCACATGCGCATGTCTGTGGCGACCTGATCGTTCCGGCTGCGGCCCGTGTGCAATTTGCCAGCGACAGGTCCGATGAGCTCCTTAAGGCGGCGCTCGTTTGCCGTGTGGATATCTTCATCGTCATCTGCAATACGGAATGAGCCATTCTTCCACTCCTCAGCTACGGACGACAAGCCTTGGATAATGGTGTGGGCCTCAGACTCGGACAAGACGCCACAGGCAATCAGAGCCTTGGCATACGCCTGGGAACCACGGATATCCTGTGCCCACATGCGCTTATCGTACGAGAGCGATTCGTTGAAAGCATGCATGATGGGGTCGGTCGTGCCCGTAAAGCGGCCGCCCCACAACTTCTTTTTCGTAAAATCGTCACTCGACATAGTAGAAGAGAAGAATCGAGATAGGGACGGTGGGGTATGTGGAGGCTATGAAGCGACTCTATCGATTATTGCTGGGCGCATTGGACATTGGGTTCGTCGTCGTCGTGCTCGTTACGCTGGTCCTCCTGCTGCTTCGTGCCGATATGCGAGCCAAACTGCGTGTGAGTAAATAGTACGTACGTCATCAAGATGGCCAGGAGCCGTCGTCACTTCCTCGAGCAAGTCCTCGGGAGGCGCCAACACTGGGCGCTTGGGCGGCAACAGCGCTTCGAGCGCCTTGGCATCCACGGACGAGGCCCATGCCTCGGTCGGGAACTCAATGTCCCACTGCAGAAACAGGTCACCCTTATGGTCGCGGTATCGCTGGTCGACCATACCCTCGCCACGGACGATGTCCACCTGGCCCGGTCGGATTACCTGTCCTTGCTTTCGGGTGATGTGAATGTGCCGGTGGTCCAGGTGGGTGAGGACCGTGCGTGAAAATCCAAGGAGCGCCTCTGAGAGTGTCACGCGCACCGTGGCCAGCAGGTCGAGCTGCTTGACTTGGAACGTGTCGTGGGGCTTTTGCTTCAGCTCAAAGATGATCGAGGCGGGCTGCGTGTCAGGCAGCTGATCGCCTTCGCCCTCAAAAACAATGCGCTGGCCATCGTAGGCACCACGCGGTATATCCAGGCGGAGCTTGGCCTTGGCTCCCACGACCCTCTTGCCACGGCACCTTTTGCATTGGTCTTTCTCGCGGTACTTTTTGCCTCGGCCTTCACAGTCCGTGCACGTAGCCATTGTCTGAGAAATAAGGCCATTGCCTGCATGGCGCTGCTGCAGGTAGCGGCCCTTGCCACCGCATGTGACGCAGTCTTTGAGCACGGCGCCGGGCTTGCCGCCTGAGCCGTTGCAGTGGCCACAGACGACATTCTTCTCGAGCGAAAAGTGTGCTGTGCGTCCGTTGTACATGTCCTCGAGCGACACTTCGTACGGAATCACCGAGTCCTGTGCCCGTCGAGGCGGACGTGGGCCCATCCCAAATGAAGACGCACCAAACATAGAGGCTGTGGTCAGTGTCGCACGAGCTTTACGTACCGAAAATATCGTCCATATCAAAGCCAGCACCCGGCATACCGCCAGGTCCTCCGCCCTCGCCATACATGTCATACGACGCTCGGGCGTCTGGGTCTGCCAGCGTTTCGTAGGCATTCGCCACCTCCTGGAACCGCTGTGACGCAGTGTCGTCACCCGGGTTCTTGTCAGGATGGCTCGCTAGCGACTGCTTCTTGTACGCCTTCTTGATCTCTTCTGGCGATGCATCTGGCGCTACGCCCAGCACATCATACAGCCTTGTTTCTACCGCCATATCTTCAGCCTGGCACGACGTACGATCGTACAAAAGGCAACCTGGAAATAGGGCTTCTCCACGTACTTCTGATGGCCGACTTTTATGTGCGGACGGCGCGCACGATGCAGGATGTGCTGGCGCATCGGGGCTCGGTCAAAGCCATGTCAGCTGGGCACGGCGAGAGGAAGGATGCGAAGCGCATCATGGCGCTTGTGGTGAATACGCTATCGTATCGTGCGGCGCTCCAGCACATTCTCAAGCAGGTGGACCTTGTGAAGAAGGAACCGAAGTGGTTCGGCAGTGCGTCGCCGCTGAATCGCACGCAGGGCGCCCTGCCTCAGCCTGCACCGTCGATGTCTGATTGCGTGATGCTCGTCATGCTGCACGACCTGCTGTTCACGTCGCGTGGTATCCAGGCGGCCAAGGCATGGCCGCCTCGTGAGAGGATGGAAAAATACAAGTCGCAGCTGCATGCAGAGCTCGTGCGACTGCAGATCCGGCAAGGCAAGAAGAGTGTAGAGGAGCTACGCAGTGGCGCTGCGGAGCGCCGCGTTGCCGCGCGCATTCCGCGATGGTGCCGCATCAACACGCTGCAAGTCACGGAGCAGGACGCGCTGCAGCAGCTCCAAGCGGCCGGCTTTACCCGCACCGAGTCGGATACGTTGGAGCATGTGTATGCGTTTTGTCCCTCGCTGCATGTGGCGCATGTATGGGCCTTTCATCCGAGGGCCACGTCCAAGCTTATGAGTCTGCCCCTATACAAAACGGGCGGCCTCATCCTGCAGGACCTCGCGAGTTGCTTCCCCGCCGCGGTTTTGGCGCCTCCCGACCGAGACTACGCCCAAATTCATGCCTTGGATGCCACATCGGCGCCAGGCAACAAGACCAGTCACCTTAGCGCCCTGATGCGGGGCCAAGGTAGACTTGTGGCCTTGGAGCGTGCGCCGCAGCGGTTCAAGACACTTACTCAGATGCTGGACAAGGCAGGAGCGCTGGCCACACAGCATGGCAATGTATACCCCCAAAATACTGACTTTTTGACGCTCGATCCACAGGATGAATCCTATGCGGCCATTCGCTACATGCTCCTGGATCCAAGCTGCTCTGGCAGTGGTATCGTGAATCGGCTCGACTACCTCACGAGCCACGACGACGAGCAGGACAACTTGGAGCAGGTCGTTCCGGATGCCGAGTCATCTAGCGTGGCCGAACAGACGCGCCTCACTAGTCTAGCGAGCTTGCAGCAGCGCATGATTCGGCATGCTATGACATTTCCGCATCTCGAGCGATTCACCTACTCTACCTGTTCCATTCACCCTGAAGAAAACGAGCATGTCGTCATGCAGGTATTGGCCTCCGAGGAAGCCCAACAGGGTGCATGGACACTCGCACCGCGCGCCGAGGTCTTGCCGACATGGCCCGAGCGCGGCCAACCAGAGGCCTGTGGTGGTGATGAGAGTGTGGCACAGTGCCTCGTCCGATGCACCCCCGGCGGCACGAGCGAATGCGGTGCATCAGCCGTGCATCGCATGGCCTCCAATGGATTCTTTGTGTGCTGCTTTGTGCGTCGCACCGCGCCTCGGCCAGCGAAACGCGCGCGTCGCCACTAGGACGGCATAACTAGTGTCGTGGGCTCATCAGGCCAAGCACCCACACTCTGTATTTGCACGACTGTCTCAGGATCTGTCGCGGACAAATGGACTTGATGGCGCTCCTGCACTGTGCTGACCGTGCCCCACCAAATGGGCTCGTCGCGTATCGTATATACCTCGTAACCAGAAGCCCAAGGTACTGTGTCCGTCCATGTCAGCAGACCATGTGACCATGTCGCATCTGGCACGGCCTCATCGTAGGCGCTAGCAGGTGCCACGTCCACTTGACCTACACGAACAGAGCCCAAGACGCCCAACACCATGTGTATGTCATAATCATGGGCATCCTGTGGCAGCGCCACCCGACTCGTGTACAAGGTCCATCCATGCGGCAACGCTTGAGCCTCGCACGTGCCGGAATACAAACGGTCGTGGATATACATTCGCGGCTCGACCGACGCGCCCTTGACACTGATACGCACCAGGATATTTCTCTGTGTGGCGTCGCTGGGCAGGGGGGCTAAAGCGACGAGCGGCACATACATCCACGTATCGGTACGCAGGCACAGTGAGCTGGTGCCGCTCCATGCATCGTCGTGAGTCAAGGTCGCGCGGATGCCAGGATCGTTCTCCTTGCGTCCCTCGGCGTCGAGAACATAAGCCACCGCAGGCCATGCCAGCAGAGGTTTGGGCGCACATACGCCCTGGTCCGTCCATGCATGAGGGTATACATTTCGGCCCTGCACGAACCAGGCGGAGCCGGCACCTAGGCTAAAGTTGGTACGGAAGCCATAGCCTTGCGTGGCGTGTCCATGCCAGGGACACGCTCGGTTCGCAAAGTAATGTGAAATGGCATGAGGTCCGCGGTGCCAAAATGCCCAGTCCTCGTCCCACCATGCCTGCCAGGAACGTGCCGGGGGCGCGTCGTGCTCCCATGTCCAGCCAGGCGCAAAGAGCGCTGCACTGAAGCCAAAGGGCGTCTCGGACTGCAGCATGTTCAGGGCACGGTATGTGTCGTGGCCTCCTAAGCAGTTGCGCCCAAATACGTCCACGCCGATGAACACGTGCGAGCGTGGAAAGGCGTGAGTGTCTGCCACCACAGCCGAATGCTCCAGGCACGGATTAGGGCGTACGTGGCATCTCTCTGGATGCGACCACGTATAGTTGGTAAAGCCCAGCGACGCAGCCTGGAAGAAGGGCGCATTCCTCAGAGACATGGCATCTTGCCACTGGAGTTGACCGTCCGGGTACGTGACCGAGTCGTACCAAACGACGTGCCATGTCGATAAGCGCTCTTGGCCCTTGTCACGGAGGTACCTGATCCACTGCCGAAGTCGCGCGGCATTATGGCAGCTGTCGAGTCTGTGCAGAAAAGGATTCGAGTGGGCCGTCAAAGCCAAGGATGTCTCGACGTTAATGAGAAAGCCATCGATGCCATGAGCTGCTGCAAGGCGTATCAGTTCATCCGCAAAGTAGGTAGACAATTCGGCCCTCACCTTCGTCCGCCACGTCGGCTCCCAACCATCCAACAGGTAGCGGAGGTCCAGCTTGGATTCGTCCCATTCGAAAAGGAGTGTGCCGAGAATTCGTGTGCCATGCAAATGGGCTGCACGGACCCATCCGGGCGGCGGCAGCGATACGCGCTTGTGCGAAAAATACACCATGATATCCGTGCACTGCCAGTGCTCGAATGTGTATCCCTGCGCATGGAGGGATTCGGTGTATCCTCCTTGAAAATCGTGGCACACCAAAAGATGCGGTCTGTCCGGCCAGGCAGTGCGGTATCCACGCTCCCATACCTTTGGTAGTGTTTTCACATACTCGTCCAGATCCCGCAGATTCTCAAAGTACACCGGACGACCCGGAGCCGCCTCCAGTGGGCCCGCAAGGTGCACGTCCAGTGGCATGGAGGCCGAACCAAAGGCCTCCACCTGGCCTTGTTACCGTTGGGCAGCCATGTCGTTTTACGACCTGGAGCAGGGCCGAGGCGTCCCGCCCGAGCAGGGACTGCAGGCTGAGCCGCATCATGATGCAAGCCGCGGAGAGAATCCACAGTTTATGCGATTAACAGAGCAGGTCGGACTCCATGTGTTTCGTATCAATGCCAATGTGGCTACATTGCAGAAACTAGATGCCCAGCTACGTCGAGCGCCGGATCTGGCGCAGGGCAAGGCAGACCAGATCATGAGGCAGTTTGCCGATCTATGTGAGCAAACTCGCAGCATTGTAAAGGACGCTACGGATGACGTGAAGAAGCTTTCATTGTATCCCATCGGTGGCAACGAAGGGTATGGCATTCGTCGCTCGTCGCCCTCGCGGCTAATGCAGACCAAGCTCCAGAACGACTTCCAGGACGCTTTGAGTGCGTTTCAGCAGATTCAGAAACAAGGGATTCTCAAAGAGAAGGACGCACTCGCTCAGGCAAGGCAGCGAGGAAACGAGGCGGCGCTCTCCGCCGAGCGAGCGCCTGGCACAGACGAGCGCTCCTCCGAGCTCATTCAGACTCAAATGTCTATGCCACCTAGACTAACGAGTGAGGAACTTGAGTTCCAGGAGTCGCTGATTGCCGAGCGCGAAGCAGAAATCCAGGAAATCGAGCATGGTGTACAGGAGCTCAATGAGATTTTCCGGGACTTGAGCCACATCGTCCAGGAGCAAGGTGGTATGATTGATAATATCGAGTATAATATTGGCACAATCGCTACGAGCGCACACGGTGCAGACCGCGAACTGCTCCGTGCGAATCACTACCAGCGACGCGCGGGTCGCCGCGGCCTATGCCTTACCATGATTGTGGCCGTAGTTGTATCTCTTGTCCTAGTGGCGGTACGTATGCGCACGGCGACACTGACCTGGCAGCTCTTAGCATAGCACGCCGTAGCTGTCCCTTGGAAGACGGGGTCCTTGAGTCATGTGGAGGTGCCTCGCCTCGTCATCTTCGACCATGTCAAATTCGGGCGGCAAGCAGCGACAGTCGAACAACTCGCCCTTTTCTGGCGCACAGGCGGCTCATACGCTCGGACCGAATATTCCATCTTCTGTGTATCCGAAAGACACGGTACGCGATGTAGCTGAATCTTTGGGCATCACAAACATGCGTGACAATATTTGCGTTGCGCTGGCGACAGATATCGAATACCGTATTCGAGACATTGTCGAAAGCGCGTCCAAATACATGAAGCACGCGAAACGCACGCGCATGACAACCGCAGACATCGATAATGCACTGCGTCAGAAAAACATCGAGCCTCTGTACGGCTTTTTCCCTCCATACACGAGCGGCCAGAAAAACGGACCGTGGTTTCGTACAGTGCCCACGCCATCTGGTGCACCATTGTATGTGATGGAAGACGAGGAAATCAACTTTGATAACATCTTAGAGCATGGCCCGCGTGTCGGCGTGGGTCGTGGCGTCGGTTGGCATGCGCATTGGCTGGCCATTGAAGGCATTCAGCCGCCGATTCCGGAGAATCCCGTGCCGCTCGCGCGCAAGATGGGCTCGACGACCGCCGCCGATGATGCATCGCTCACAGATGCAGGAGAGGCTGCTGCTGAGCTAGGCAACACGGCTGTCAAGCCTCTTGTCAAGCATGTGCTATCGCGTGAATTGCAGTTGTACTACGAGCGTCTGACGTCATCGATTCTGAGCCCACCGACTGATGCCAAAAAGGAGTCCGACGTGTCACTTCCTCAAGATATCGTGCCGCTATCACAATACACTTCGCTTTCTAGCGGCAATCTAGTTCGTGATGCAGCGCTGGCGAGTCTGCGTGGTGACGCAGGTATTCACCAGCTGGTGCCGTACCTTATCCAGTGGGTCGGCTCTAATGTCATCCATGCACTGCGGGCCGACAAGGAAGACGCAAAGACAGCCGAGGCTCAGCAGAGTATGCTCGAGCTTCTCAGCACAATGCTGAGCACGTTGCATGCCCTGCTCATTAATCCGTCCATTTTTATCGAGCCCTACGTACGTATATGCTTTGACTGACCTCAGCTCCATCAATTGATGCCATCTGTTCTCTCGATCCTACTGGCCACGTACTTCGCACCCGTTGAAACGCCCATCGAGACGTCCATCGAGACGCAGGCGTACCGTCTTCGCCTGTACGCAGCGGCGCTGCTCGCGCATATTATTGACCACTTTGCTGAGTTTTACCCCACGCTCAAGTCGCGAGTCGTGGCAACGCTAGTCCAAGCCCTGCTTTTGCATGTGGACGATGGCTCGGCCAAGCAGGTACCGGATGCATCAGGCTCGATAGACGCCAAGCTCGGCGCACTGATGGGCCTCCGACGTCTGGGCCCGTCCAGTTTCAAGACTCTCTTGGGCCCTGTGCCAGTCCAGTCAGCCGATGCAGCACATACAGAGCTGATCCCCCTGCGTGTAATGGGCACGTGGCTGGCAGAAAACCAGGACGCCACGAAGCGCATCATGCAGGAGATTACGGCTGGTCTGCGCGAGCTTGACACGGACGTAGCCGAGCCGGATCCTGAGGCTGTAAAGGCAGTATACGGCGCGTTTTGGACGGAAGTCCTTGACAAGGAGCTGTTGGCCGTACTGGCCCACTACCATACACTCATTGCTTCGTAGACACTACGACTGCTGTGCTGCGAGTTCCTTGTACGCCACAAGGCGCAGGAGATTGCGTTGGAGCATCGAGACAGTGATCTTGCCGATCGCTGGAAGGTATGCTGCAGCACGGCTGCGGACATCGCTCTCAAAGTTCTTTTCCGAGCTAAAGTTGACGCAGACAGCACCCTCCTTGATCCATGCGGTCGGTACCTTGTAACTGGCTGACGGCACACCGCCAATGACCACATCCGAGGCACGCACACAGCTCTCAGGGTCCTTGTATGGACTCGAGCGCACATCGTGTGCGGGACGGAGCCGTGCCGAACTGTTTTCTTTGTGTGCTTGGACGACCTTACTGGACTTTTTGTAGTTGGTATTGTTCGCCTCGTCCGTACGCTTGCTGAATTCGACAATCGAGTCAATGTCCACGGAAAATACGCGCGCGCCATCGTTGGAAAGGAGCGCTGCAAGTGGTCGACCCACGACCTCAGAGCGATTGATCACTGTAATCGTCTTGCCGTGCAAACGGTTACCGTACGGCAACGACGTGTCGTAGACACCAACAGATTCGAGGCACTTGACGACAGCAAGTGGTGTGCATGGTAAAATGCTCTTACAGAAACCTGGCGGTGCATTCTCTTCTTCAGGCGCACCCGCATCCGAAGCTACCAGCTCGGCCTCGTTCGTCGAGCCCGGGGCACTGCCAAGCTGCGAAGGCTTGATCCAGCGCACGTTGTGATACATGTTCCAGCAGTAGAAAAAGTTCAGGCCCTCGACATCCTTGCTGGGGTTCACGATCTGCTGCAGATACGTGTCTTGGCGACCACCAAAGATCGGATAGTAGACCATAATGCCATCGACGCTCTTGTCGCGGTTCGCCGCAAGAATCAAGTCCTCTACGTCCGCCTCGAGACCAAAGTTCTGCAGGCTCTCGGCCTCCTGCGTCTCACTCACATCCTCAGAGTCGTCCCAAGTCTTCCAGATTTCAAAATTGATGCCGACAGCCTGGCATGCCTTGGCTGTCCATTCCGCGTACGCAATGGAGGGTGGGCTCGGCTTGGCAAGAATGCCCACAAGCTTTGGGATCGAAAGCTGTTTTTCCTTCCGCTCGCTGATCTCCGTCTGAATACTATCTTGGAATGGCTTCGCAATGGCCGCTGCCTGAAGCAGCTTGCCGGGGTACTCTGGTTTGGGCTGGGCCATATCGTGGAATGCAAAGGAGCCGTTAGGGAGACAGCCAAAATGTTAGCATATCCCTCCACGTGATTCCTGCAGCACGAAAAAAAAGATAGGCGTATGGTACACACTACTCAATGATATCACAACCAAAGTTGGTTAGTTGGTTTCTTGGGACGGTGCATCCTCCGCACGCGCAGGCGTATCCGAAGTCGGCTCGTTCGTGGACCAGGCATCAGATGCACGGGCCTTGAAAAAGCCACCCTTGTTCTTCTTGCGCTCATCCTCCTTCCTTAATTCTTCACGCAAGAGCTTATCGTTCTCACGAATCTTTTCATCAATCTGGCGATGACGCTCATTGATGTCGACCGGTTTAGCAGCACCAAACGGATTCGGACGCGACGAACCGCTGGCGGGTGAGTCGGTACTAGGACGAGGCGCTTCGCTGCGCGGCTTGAGCTCCAGCTTGCGACGCTCCGTAGGAGCATTTCCCTCAGCCGAGGGCTTTCGCCAGGACGAAAAGTCTAGGTCATCGTTCCGTCGACCGCGACCGCCCTCCTGGTCACCGAATCCGAAGCGCGACTTGCTGACCACCGGCTTACCAGTCCGCCAGCTGGAAGACATGTCGCTTGCACTTGGCTCTGCAGGCACCATCGGTCCGCGGCGACGTGGCGAGTCGGTGCTGGGCGTAAACCGCGCACCAAAACCTTGGCGGCCGCCGTCCGAAGAGATCGACATGTTATCAAAGCCAGAGATGCCACTATCCCTCGAACTTGGTGGCAGGGGTGCTGCTCGACGCCATTGCGTCGCGTCATCCGCTGCCGTGTGCCGAGAACCACGCGATGGAGACTCGGCTACACTCACGCGCACATTGCGGCCCTGCATTGGCTTGCCAGTGAACGTCAATGCATCCTTCAATTCGTCCAGTGTTGCAAATTCCACATATCCGTAGCCACGCGGACGTCCGTCATGTCCCTTGACAAGACGCACGCTGAGTGCATTCATAGGATCAAAGAAAGCACGCACGTCTTCTTCCGTGCTCTCAAATGCCAAGTTCACCACAAAAGCAGTAAAGGGAGGCTCCGTTGGGAGCGGAGGATCCTCGCGCATCGGCGCGGGCGGACCATCGTAACGCGATCGCGTAAAGGATGGAGGGCCGCCACTCAATGGCGGAGGCATGCCGCTACCGAAAGAGGGCTCACGGAGTGCCGGAGCGCTAGGAAGGTCATCCAGCTCGTCCGCCCAAGAGGTTCCAGTGGCTAAGAAAGTTAGTCCATTCTGCCTTACATACTTTCGTCTGCGAGGAAATCGCCCAAGGACATCTTGCTCTTTTTTGGTGCTGGGCACGTTAGCATGTTCATTCTAGGAACCATGTTCACAAGGCAGACGCCAAGTGAAGGAAAGGGAGCAGCAACATACCCATGATGAATCGATAGTGGCAGTGAGTAAGAGTTGAGAAGATACGGAAACGCCTTTTTTTTCTACGGCTGGCACACAATGCAGCCCCCTCCGCCCTCCCTGCAACCCCCATCAGCTCGTGCGTGTTACAAATCCTGTAAGACTAAAATACTAGTGCATTCAAAAATTCAATATCATTTTTGTGAATAAATAATTAAGTAAATAATTAAATT